>LKMJ01000054.1_pt1 | contig 62685 bp, 46 predicted proteins | sample 643391 | NCBI WGS metagenome assembly LKMJ01 (sample SAMN04112250, study PRJNA286221) | soda lake metagenome | biome: soda lake; feature: Kulunda Steppe; material: water; isolation source: sample PL-Br10 brine of Picturesque Lake | place: Russia: Kulunda steppe | collected 2010-07 | reverse complement strand
GACCCGGACGGCGCGCGGCTCACACCCCCCACCCACGACGGCACCAACGCCCGCGCCTTCGCGGACCTACGCACCGCGCAGCTGCTGCGGCCCGGCGAGGACGAGGGCGGCGCGACCGCCACCTTCGAGACCCAGCTCAGCGAGCAGATCGTGGGGCTGGCGGGCGCGGTGCGCTCCAGCGAGTCCACCACCGAGGCGGCCCGCGGCGTGGCCACCGGCGCGACCCTGGCGCGTGCCAGCCAGCACGGGGTGTCCATCGACGAGGAGATGGTCGACCTGGTCCGCTTCCAGCGGGCCCTGGAGGCCAACGCGCGGGTGATGACGACCGTTGACCAGACGCTGGACGTCCTGGTCAACCGCGTCGGCATCGTCGGCCGCTGAGCGGGAGGAGCACACCATGAGGGTCACCAGCGAGGTGCTCGTCACCCGATCGCTCGACCGACTCAACACCCGGTTGAAGGCCTACGAGCGCAGCCAGTCGGAGCTGGCCACGGGCAAGAAGATCCTCAAGCCCTCCGACGACCCCGGCGGCGCCAACCGCAGCATGTCCGTGCGGGCCGCCATGCGCGCCCGCAACCAGGAGCTGCGCAACATCAACGACGCCATGGGGTGGTTGAACAACGCCGACAGCCAGCTCCAGTCCGCCATGTCGCGGACCCAGCGGGCCCGCGACCTCACCGTCGACGGCGCCACGCTCAAGGACCCGGGCGCCCAGCGTGCGATCGCCACGGAGCTGCGTGCGATCGCCGATGAGCTGGTGGGCATCGCCAACACCACCCACATCGGTCGACCGCTGTTCGGCGGCTACTCCGACGGTGACGCGGTCACGCCGGCCGTGGACGCCGACGGTGACCCGGTCCTCGACGACGACGGCCGTCCGGTGCTGGCCTTCGACCCACCGGCTGACCAGGCCGACCAGGTCCTGCGCCGCATCTCCGACACCGAGCAGATCCGGATCAACACCACCGCCGCGGAGTGGCTCGGCGCCGACGACGACGCCGGTGATCTGGTCAGCTTCCTGCGCGGGCTGGCCGATGACATCGAGGCCGGCGATCAGGAGGCTGCCACGGCGGGCCTGACGGTCCTCGACCGTGCCGCCGACCGCATCGGCGCCAACCTCGCCGACATCGGCAGCGCCACCAACCGCGTGGAGTCCGCCAAGGCCCGGGCGGACGACTCGCTCTTCGCCCTGCGCACCGAACTGTCCAACATCGAGGATGTCGACGTCGCCGAGGGCATCATGGAACTCCAGATCCAGGAGGTCGGCTACCAGGCCACCCTCCAGGCCCTGTCCAAGGCACTGCCGCCCTCGCTCGGCAGCTTCCTCAGGTGACGCCCGCCGCGAGTAGGGTGGAAGCCACCGAGCACGCACCAGCCGCCGCAGCAGCATCCGCCGCTGTCGACGGACCAGCGCCCGCCGCAGCCCACGCCGCGTCGGACGGACCACCCCCCGCGAGCACCGCGCAAGGACCCGCAGTGAGCCCAGGCGCAAACCTCGACGCACCGCCCGTGCTGCGGTTCACCGACGGCATCCCCGGTTTCGCCGGCGCCCACGCCTTCGCGCTCACCGACCTGACCGACGACGGCACCTTCCAGATGCTCACCAGCATCGAGGACCCGGAGCTGTCCCTGGTCGTCACGGTCCCGTGGCTGTTCTTCCCCGACTACGAGCTCGACCTGCCGGAGCACGACCGCCGGTCGCTGGGTATCGAGTCACCAGAGGACGTGGTGGTGTTCTGCTCGGTGATCGCAGAGGAGGTCAGCGAAGGGCTGATCCTCAACCTGCGAGCGCCCTTCGTCGCCAACCCGCACACCCTGGCAGCACGGCAGGTGATCCTCGACGACGAGGACATCCCGCTGCGCGCCCGGTTCGGCGGAGAAGCCTGAGCCCACACGTGCTGGTCCTGTCCCGCCGCATCGGTGAGTCCATCGTCATCGGCAACGAGGTGGTCGTGCGCGTGATCGACGTGCGCGGGGACCAGGTGCGCCTTGGTATCGATGCGCCCCGCGACGTCCAGATCCACCGCGAGGAGGTGTTCCTCGAGCTCCAGAAGGAGAACGAGAGCGCCGCCACCGCCAGCGTGCGCACCCGCGACCTCGTCGGCCGGATGCCCGGACGCCCGCCGAGCACCGATGACCAGGGCGGCACACCCGGCCGCCCCGTCCGCCCGCGACCGCACCCGCGCGCCAGGCCCTCGGACGACTGACGCCGCCGGCTGCCGGAGGTTGGACACAGCGACCGTATCCGGCAACCGGGCCGGGCGACCGCTTGCGGGGTGGTCAGGAACTGGGCTCTAGCCCAGGAACCGACCACGTACCCGCCCGCACGGCCGCGGGAACGCGCCGGGGTGGTCAGGAACTGGGCTCTAGCCCAGGAACCGACCACGTACCCGCCCCGCACCCGCAGCCGAGGCGCCCGCCCCGCACCCGCACCCACACGCAGCTCACACCGCCGCGAAGCGCTCCGCTGCATCGATGCGCGAGCGCAGTTCCGAGGCGCTGCGACCGACCACCACCCGGGTCCGTTCGCGGGCGTCCTCGAGCCGCTCGCTGGCCTGCCGTAGCCGGTCGATCACCCCGGCCAGCAGCGCCCGGTCACCCTCGTCATGGATGCCGGAGAGCAGCTCCCGCGCGCTGATGTCGGGTGACATCCCCGCCGCCGTCAGTGCCATTGAACGCGTCAGCTCCAGCGCGGAGAGTTGCTCCGAGGCCCTCTCGAGCTCGTCGAGGGCGACGGCCACGAAACGCCGCTCATCAGCGGCGATCACCAGCTCGAGGGCGCGTAAACGTCCCTCGAGGGTCTCAACGGCCAGGGTCTGGCGGTGGAGCAGCTGGTACAGCTCCTGGGTCATCTTCGGTCCCCTCGCGGTTGGTGTGCGGCGCTCACCCCACATCATCGGCACACAGCAGTGTCGCTGAAGCGCCCGGAGCGACCGGCCCAAAGCAACCGGACCAGAGCGACTGGCCCGGAACGACCGGCTGCGAAACGAACCGGTTGCTCCACGAACCGCTTGCGACAAGAACCGCTTGAGCGGCTGCGGCGCTGGCCGATGGACGCCTGAGCGAGCCGCCACAGGTGGTAGCGGCACACACGCTCGGTGGCCGGTCCGGACCCACGCTCCCGGGGTCCGGACCCGCCGCTGTAACGGAGCCGTGAAGGACCGACACCCCCCTGTGAAGAGGATGTGAAGGGCCATCAGGTCACGTGTACCAGCGCCCGATGCCTCCTTCGTCGCCCCTTCCAGGCGACCACGCCGCAGCCGAGGCCTCCACCAGCCTCGCCGGGCCAGGGGAGCAGCACGTGAGCACCGTCACCACCACCGCTGAAGTCACCAACGTCGACGCCGACCAGGTCGCGGTCGACACCACCCTGACGGGACCGGCCGATCTGCAGGACCGCAACGCCCTGGCCGAGCGCAACCTCCACCTCGTCGACCATGTGGTGCACCAGCTCGCCGCTGGCTTCCCGCGCCACGTCGACCGGGACGAGTTGCGCGGCGCCGGCGCGGCCGGGCTGGTCGACGCCGCCCACCGCTACGACCCCTCGACCGGGGTTCCTTTCGCGCGCTACGCCTCGATCCGCATCCGCGGCGCGGTACTGGACGCGACCCGGACACGAGACTGGGCCACCCGCCGGCTGCGCCGCGACCTGCGCGCCATCGAGCACGCCACCAGCGACCTCGAGGACCGTCTGCGCCGCAGCCCCGACGACGCCGAGGTGGCGGCTGAGCTCGGGATGGACACCGACACCGTCCGGGACCGTCGCGCCGCCGCGCTGACCTCGACGCTGCTGACCCTCGACCGTCCCGTCGGCGAGCAGCACGGCGACACCGACCTGCTCAGCGACCGGATCGTCGAGGAGGACCAGAGCTGGCTGCCGGAGGCCAACTTCGAGCACCAGGAGCTGGTCGGGACCCTGCGTACGGCGATCGCGCACCTGCCGGAACTGCCCCGCCGGGTCCTGGTCGAGCACCACTTCGAGGGTCGGCTGCTCCGCGCCATCGCCGACGACCTCGGTGTCACCGAGGCCCGCGCCTCGCAACTGCGCCACGAAGCCCTGCACGCCCTCCAGGCCTACTTCGGCACCACCTTCGACGGCGTCCCCGAGGTCCCCGAGTCCGCCCCCGGGAAGCGTCGCCGCAGCGCCTACGTGGCGCAGGTCTCCGCGGCCAGCACGTGGCGCTCACGGTTGGAGGACATCGAGCAGCCCGCCCCCGAGGCTGCCGGCACCCCCCGTCGTCGCGTGGAGCTGTCCGCCTGAACAGCCCGCTGGAGCGCTGATGTCCGCGACCGACACCGAGATCAAGACCACCCGGCTCGAACAGCTGGGCTTCCCGCCGAGCCTGTCCGAGGCGCTGCGGCTGCGCTGCGTCGGCGTGCCGGACTCCGCCCGCTCCCGGCTCCAGGCCACGGGCGCGGAGTTGATCGACGACGAGGATGCGGCGATCGACGCCGTGGTGCTGTCGACACGTCTGCCACCCGATGAGATGAAGCAGGCCTCCGACAAGCTGGCCGCCCGGGTCGGACGCACCATCGTGCTGGCCCACACCGGAGCGGAGCGACTCGCCGCGGAACTGGTGCGTGCCGGCGCCGACGCGATCGTCGGTGAAGGCAACGAGGAAGCCCTGATCGGGCTGGTCGACGCCGACCGCACCCCCACCGCCCTGCTCGCCTCCTTCGAGCGGCGCTTCGGCTCCTCCTCCGGTGTCAACGGCCGCGGCATCGACGCGGCGACGGGCCTGCCGGATCTGCGCTCCTTCGAACGGCGCATCGGCTCGCTCGCCGACGCGGAGGAGATCCCGCGCGTCGCCTTCTGCAAGGTCGCCTCGGAGAAGTGGAACCTGCGGCACCCCGACGCCGTGGTCTTCGCCCAGCGCCGCCGGTTGGCCACCACCCTGGGCCACGTCGCCGGCGCCATCGGTGTGGAGACCTACGCCACCGGCAACGCCGAGTTCGGCCTGGTCGGACCGGTGCTCTCCCCCCACGACATGGAACGGCTTGGCAACCGCCTGGTGGCCACCGGTGCGATGTTCCGCGACCGTGGGCTGCCGTTGCGGCTGGTGATCGGCCACGCCGGACCGGAGTCCGCACACGACGCCGAGGAGCTGCTCGACCTCGCCCGACGCGCCGTCGAGGTCGCCGCGGTGGACGGCATCCGGCAGGTGCTCGGCGCCGAGGACCTGGCACTCGGGGTGTCAGTCACCACCGAACTGGAGGCCGTCGTCCGCCTGCTCGACGAGGTGGAACCGGCCATGCGCGCCGGCCGCGGCCACGGTGAACGCGTGGGTCAGATGGCCGCCGAGTTGGCACGGATGCGCGGCTGCTCCCCCGCCGCGGTCTCCCGTACCCAGCTCGCCGCCCACCTCCACGACGTCGGCCGCGCCGGGTTGCCGCCCGAGGCTGTCGGCGGCCCCGCCGGCCTCACCGGCGAGCTCCTGGAGTCGTGGCGCACCTTCCCGGCCCGCTCCGCGGAGCTGCTCCAGCTCACCGCCGGACCCGAGGTCGCCCGCATGGCCCGCGCCCAGCGCGAGCGGTGGGACGGCCAGGGCTTCCCCGACGGCATCGAGGGGCAGGCGATCCCCGAAGGTGCGCGCATCATCGCCGTCGTGCACAGCATCGACCTCGAGATGGCCACGGACCGGCACGTACCCCTGGGTGCGGTCACCGAGTCGCTGCGCAGCGGTGCCGGCACGGAGTTCGACCCGGACGTGGTGGCAACGGCGATCGAGAACCTCGCCGACCTCCTCGATGCCCGGAGTTGACGCGCCCCGAGGGAGACGGCGCCGGGACGCCCTACCCGGCGCGGCTCGTATGACGGCCTTGCTCGGGAGTGCTCAGGTCCGGGCAGCTGGCTGCGACGTACGTCAGTTGGTCTACTACGGCGCCTTCGAACCACCCACGGTGGCGCACGCTGACGATCTCCGTGATGCGATCGCGCGGTACCGGCCCGAGCGTGTGCTGGTTGCCCCGGTGGACCGCTACGACGGCGACGTGCACCTCCGCAGGTGGCTTCGGGTCAGGTACGCGCAGATCCTGGCGGCCATCGTCGACGCGGAGGCAACCGACATCGCCTTGAGCTGCCGGACGGTTCCGAGCACCGTCGAGGCGCTCACCAGGCACCACCCGTCGCTCCTCTTCGTCGCGGGCGACACTCCCCCGGAACTGCGTCCTGCCGCCTCGCACCCGAGCTCCGAGCGTCTCACCATCCGCCTGCCACCCCACGGTGTGCTCCGCTCCCCGCAGGCGCAGCTGCTCCCCGCTGCCGAGCAGCTCCACAAGGCGTTGTCGAGGTGACCCGTTCCGGACGGTGCTCAGCCGCGGCTGCAGCCGCGCGGAGGACGTCGTAGCCCTGGTGTCCTAGTCTGCCGCCGAAGGGCGCCCGCCACCTCGACGTCCCTCCGGAGACCCACGGCGTGGCGGCGTCGGCGTCGGCGCTGCCTGCTACCTCGGCATCCCGACTACAGCACGCCCCAACGCAGCACCCCCCAAACGCACCCCCCCCAACGCAGCATCCCCACTGCAGCACCCAGGAGTCCCACACCCATGGCCACCATCTTCTACGACGACGACGCCGACCTCGGCGTGATCCAGGGCCGCAAGGTCGCCGTGCTCGGCTACGGCAGCCAGGGCCACGCCCACAGCCTCAACCTGCGCGATTCCGGCGTGGACGTGCGGGTCGGGCTGCGTGAGGGTTCCTCCTCCTGGACCCGTGCGGAGGAGCAGGGGCTGAAGGTCATGGAGACCAACGCCGCCGCCGCCGAGGCTGACGTGATCGTGATCCTCGCCCCCGACACCGCGCAGAAGGGGATGTGGGAGGGCGGCCTGCGCGAGGCCGTCGAGCCCGGCAACGCGCTGGTCTTCGGCCACGGCTTCAACATCCACTACCGGCTCATCGAGCCGCCTGAGGGCGTCGACGTGCTGCTGGTCGCGCCCAAGTCGCCGGGCCACATCGCCCGGCGCACCTACGAGCAGGGCCAGGGCGTGCCGGGGCTGGTCGCGGTGCAGCAGGACGCCACCGGGAACGCGATGGAGCTCGGGCGCTCCTACGCCAAGGGCATGGGACTGACCCGCGCCGGTGTACTGGAAACTACCTTCGCCGAGGAGACCGAGACCGACCTGTTCGGCGAGCAGGCCGTGCTGTGCGGCGGCGTGTCGCACCTCGTCCAGGCCGGGTTCGAGACCCTGACCGAGGCCGGCTACCAGCCCGAGGCCGCCTACTTCGAGTGCCTGCACGAGCTCAAGCTGATCGTGGACATGATGTACGAGGGCGGCATCTCGTGGATGCGCCACTCGATCTCCACCACCGCGGAGTACGGCGACTACGTCTCCGGCCCCCGGGTCATCGGCGAGGAGTCGAAGGCCGCGATGCGCCAGATCCTGGCGGAGATCCAGGACGGCACCTTCGCACGCAACTTCACCTCTGAGATCGAGTCGGGCGGGGAGTTCTTCGCCGCCAAGCGCGCCGAGGGCAAGGACCACCCCGTCGAGGTGGTTGGTCGTGAGCTGCGCGGGATGATGCCGTTCATCGACACGCCGACCGAGGAGTACTGACCTCCCCGCCCCACTGCCACCTGGTCGTTCCCTGGGCTCTGGCCCAGGGAACGACCACGTCAGTGCCGTCGGCGCCAGGCAACGACCAACTCCGCGCCGCCCCGAGCCCCGGGCACTCAGCCGGGCGTCGCGGCGCTCACGACGGCCCGGGCATGCGCGGCTCGAGCCCGGCGAACGACCAACCGTCGACCAGTTCCGGCGCATCCTGTTCCCAGGGCCCAGCGAGCACGGCCTCCAGGCGCTCCACCACCTCGATGTCGGGCAGGCGACGACCGACGCGGCTGACCCGTGCGGTGCCCTCGGCCGACCCCGCACCACCAGCGACGACACGGTCGAGATAGCCCGCGATCGAAGTGGTCCTGGGACCATCAGCCGCGACCACCAGGTGCCCCTCACGGCTGCTGGACCGCGCCCGGTCGAACGCCACCACCAGCTCGATCAGATCCTCCACACGGACGGGACGGATCGGGGTGGTGAGGAGCTCGGGAGCCAGCCCGGCGGTGATCAGGGCATCACGCAGCCACGGCGTGTCGAGGAGGCCGACCCGCAGGACGATGGTCGGGCAGGCCAGCGCTGCGAACCGCTGCTCGGCAGCAGCCTTGGCCCGACGCACCGGGTCCTCGGCGTCCAACGTCGCTCCCGGTAGGGAGAGGGCGATCAGCCGGCGGATACCCGCGCCGGCTGCGGCTGCGGCGACCACCTCGGCGGTGGCGACGATGCGATCGGGGTCACCCGTCGCGAGCCCGCCCCCGATGTGCACCAAGGTGTGCACATCGGCGAGTGCGGCCTCGAGGCGCCCCTCGTCGTCCGGGGTGGCGGTGGCGATGAACGCGCCCGCAGCGCGCAGTGCGCTGACATCGCCGTCGGCGGTCGCACGAACCTCGCCGCCCTCCTCGAGGAGTCTGGCGGCGAGCCGGCGGGCGAGCGGCTGGTGGGCGGAGGTGACGAGGACGGGCACGCGGGAGAGGGTAGGCAGGTCTGGGAGCTGGGTGCACGCGGGACGCAAGGCGCCTGACACCGCTGACATCCAGGTTGCTCCGGGCTCGCCCTCCGACGGGTCGGTGCGTACCTTGCGAAACCTCCCCGCGCTCGAGCACCGACACCTCGGCGGAGGCGCCATGATCAGCTACGAGCTCGCCACCCGACTGCACGACATCGGTCTGGCCTGGACGCCGAGCGAAGGGGACCGGTTCGTCCTTCCCGACCGGGACCTCGATGGCAAGGTCTTCACCATCTCCGACATGGTCGTCGAGGTCCGTCGATCCCCGGTCGGCACCCTGATCGCCTTCAACGGCACCACCGAGTGGGCGCTCGATGCCATCGAGCAGGCTGAGGCCGTGTGGCTCCCCCGCGAGCAGCAGCTCCGTGAGCTGCTCGGCGACTCCCTGCTCTCCCTCGCCCGTGTCGAGGAGGGCTGGCGGTGCACCATCCGGCTCGGCGAGGGGCTCGTTGAGGTCGAGTCGGAGCGAGCCGACGAGGCCTACGGACTCGCCCTCGTCGAACTACTGCGCGCCGGACGAGGCAGCTGAGGCGACCTGCCTCGGACACCGAGGCAGTGGGCTGCCGGACGGCTGCCGGACGGCTGCCGGCCACCCGACCCGGACTCCCAACCGGACGCCGAACCGATCCCCGACACCGAGGTGGCGGGCTGCCCGACCGCGACCGCCCACCTGACGTCGCCCCACTGGTGCGCAACCAGCGCGCTCGTTGCGCATCTGCCGTTCATCCACAGCAGAACCCAATCTGAGGCTTGTCATCGAACACCTGTTCGTGTACGTTCGTTTCCACGGTTCGAGTAGCTCGCCTGCTCCAGCGACTGATCCGGTCACGGGTGGACGTGCGACCCGGATCCGCAGCCGTCGATGCTGTCCGATCAGGTCCCCCGGGAGGAGGTGCGATGACGACGACACCAGAACATCTGAGGTCCTCCTTCTTGGACGTCGAGCATCGCGCGTCCCTGGACGACCTCCGCACCCTCCCATGCCGACCGGCTCCCCGTACCCGGGCCTCCCACAGCCCCAACGCTGCGACCGGCATTTCTCCACAACAACCCGCCGCGATCGGACGACCCGCACCCCGTTGGAGGGGGGCATTCACCGTGACGCCGGGGGCTCATGGAACCGCTGAAAGGTGGCAACGCTCCAGCCGGACCGGAACCCACGCCGACCTGGCCTGCGAGCCGCCCGCCCCCTACGACGCGGGCGGTTCCGATCCGCTTGGCAACCAGAACAGGCCCACGAAGGACGCACCTGAAGACCGCGGCAGCGTCAGCGCCGGCGCAGCTGGGGACGGCTCTTCGACGCACGCCGACGTGTTGGCGGCTGCGATTGACGGCCTCTGCACCATCGACATGGACGAGTTGTCCAACCAGCAGTTGGCCGATCAGCTCGCGGAACTGCGCATCCCACTCGGCCGACTTCGCTCCCTGCAGGCACGTTGGGCCGCGGCACTGGAAGCACGCCGCATCGCCGCTGCACCGCCACAACGAGCTGGCGCCGCACAACGTGAAGCCCGCAACGAGCTCGCGAACCAACAGCAGATCACCCCGTCAGAGACCAAACGTCTGGTCGAGGCAGGGCGAGCTGCTCGCCGCAACCCCGCGACAGGCCGCGCCTTCGCTGATGGCAAGCTGACGCCGGACCACGTGCGTGTGATGGACTCGCTGCTCACCCACCTCGAACCGGACCTACGCGCACGCTTGGAGCCGCAGCTGATCGAGCTCGGTGCCCGTACCAACGCCACGTCCTTCGGACGCAAGGCACGGGAGTTGGTCGCTGCCGCCGAACCCGCAGCGCTCGCCGCCGCGGAGTTCCGCGCGCGCGGGCGTCGCTACCTGCGTCGCACCGACACCCCTGACGGCGGCTTCGCCTTCTCCGGCCTGCTCTACGGCACGGCAGCTGAGACCGCGAGGATCGCCCTCGACGCCTTCACGCGTCCCGACGCTGGTGGTGAGCACCGCACCCCAGAACAGCGCGCTGCCGACGGGTTCGAGCAGCTGTGCGCCGTGGCACTCGCCACGGAGGATGCACCTACCCAGCACGGAACCCGACCGCAGGTGATGGTCACCATCGCGGCTGACCAGCTCGAAGCCGCACGGGATGGCAACAACGTCGGGCACGGCACCTTCGTCTGGTCAGGACAGCCTGTCACCACCCGTGAGCTCGGGCATGTGCTGGACGACTGCTCCCTGTTCGGGATCCTGCTCGACGCCGATCGCGCCCCCATCGAGGTGACGACCCACGTCCGCACCGTTCCCACCGGCCTCTACCGCGCGCTGCTGGCCCGGGACGGTGGTTGCAGCTGGGAGGGCTGTGAGGCTCCGGCAGCCTGGTGCGACGTTGCGCACGGCCAGGAGGCCTTTCGCAACCAGGGTCGCCTCAAACCCAGCAACGCAGCCCTTCTGTGCAGGTCGCACCACCGACGGTTCGACCACGGCCCGTGGCGGATAGACATCGACGGAGACAAGGTGCGCTACCTCCGGACCGCCGATCCACCCTGATCCGGTCGGAGACGGTTACGACCGCACGCTCAGCAGCTGCTCTCCGCAGTGGGTGAAGCGACGGTGGTCCCACCTACAAGCGCGGCGACTCCTGGTAGGTCCCGAACACCTTCTGCAGAGTGCTCGAGACCTCACCGACCGTTGCATCCGCCCGTACCGCGTCCATGATCAGCGGCACCAGGTTCTCCTCGGTGGTCGCGGCCACCTGCAGCCGCTCCAGCGCAACCTGCAACGCAGCCTCGTCGCGCTCCCGGCGCGACGCCGTCAAGCGCTGTGCCTGGATCCGCTCCACCTCGGCAGAGATGCGCAGGATCTCCACCTCGTCGGCATCATCGTCCACGTACGCGTTCACTCCGACCATCCGGAAGTCACCATCGTCCAGACGGCGTTGGAAGACGAAGGCCGCGTCCGCGATCTCCGAGCTGAAGTAGCCCTCCTCGATCCCGCTCAGGATGCCGGAGGTGATCGTGCCGTCCTCGGAACGCTCGAGGATCGCGGCGAACTCCTCCTCGCACCGGCGCTCGATCTCATCGGTCAGCCACTCCACGTACCACGAGCCGCCCAGCGGATCGATCACGTTGGTGACGCCGGTCTCCTCAGCGATCACCTGCTGGGTCCGCAACGCGACACGAGCAGCATGTTCCGAGGGCAACGCCAGCACCTCGTCGAGCGCGTTGGTGTGCAACGACTGGGTCCCACCGAGCACACCCGCCAGCGCCTCGATCGCGGTGCGCACGATGTTGTTGTCGGGCTGCTGCGCGGCCAGGGACACACCAGCGGTCTGGGTGTGGAAGCGCAGCAGCATGGCCTTCTCCGCCGTGGCGCCGTACCGCTCCTTGAGCCAACGCGCCCAGATGCGGCGCCCGGCGCGGAACTTCGCGATCTCCTCGAAGAAGTCGATGTGGGCATCGAAGAAGAAGCTGAACCGGGGCACGAAGGCATCCGGGTGCAGCCCGCGCGACATGCCGAGCTCCACGTAGGCGAACCCGTCGGCCAGGGTGTAGGCCAGCTCCTGCACCGCCGTCGAGCCGGCCTCGCGGATGTGGTAGCCGGAGATCGACACCGGGTGGTAGCGCGGGGTGTGCTCGGTGCAGAACTCGATCAGATCGCCGATCAGGCGCAGATGTGGCTCGGGCGGGAACAGCCACTCCTTCTGCGCGATGTACTCCTTGAACATGTCGGTCTGCAGGGTCCCGCCGAGGTCGGCCAACGACCAGCCCTGCCGCTCCGCGGCCACCGCGTACATGCAGAACAGTGTCACCGCGGGGGCGTTGATGGTCATCGAGGTGGTGAGCTCCCCGAGCGGCAGCCCGTCGAACAACCGGTCCATATCGGCCACGGTGTCGATCGCGACCCCGCAGTGGCCGACCTCACCGAGCGCACGCGGGTCGTCGGAGTCGAGCCCCATCAGCGTCGGCATGTCGAAAGCCACCGACAACCCGTGCTGCCCACCTCGGACCAGATCGTGGAAGCGCCGGTTGGTCTCCTCGGGGTCGGCGAACCCGGCGAACTGCCGGATCGTCCAAGGGCGCGTGCGGTACATCGAGGCGTACACGCCGCGCGTATAGGGGTACTGCCCCGGGTAGCCGATCCGATCGGCATCGAGGTCGACGTCCAACGGGCCGTAGACCGGCGCGACGGGGATACCCGACAGCGTGGTGACCTCATCGCCCTCCCGGCGTTTGGTGGCGGCGTCGTACTGAGACCGCCAGGTCGCATAGCGCTCCTGCCAGGACATACGCGGGTCTCCCTCCTCGCGTTCGGTCGTGCGCGGAACACCACGACCGATACCGAGGGTAGGTCAGGCACCGCACGCGATCGCAGTCCCGCGCTGCGGACCGATACACAAGGCCCCGACTGGATCGCAGCCACGGGGAGGCGGAGCACGCCGCTCACCGCACGCCGAGCCAGGGCCGCTCACCGCACACCGATCCCCGCACGCCCGCATCCGACGGCGGGTCGAAGCGCATGCCGGACCCGCACAACCAGCCGCGGCCCTGCCCATCCTCATCGACGGCTCGGGTACCCCCCTGACACGCCGGACAGGGCACACTGCCACCAGCACGCCATCTCCCCCTCACGATCAGCGACGCCACCGCGGGAGCCGACCCCGGATGCCCTTCCCCCAACCATCGCAGCCCTCGATGCCGACCTCCCCCGCAGGGGCTGTCCGGCCGCCGGATGCGGCAACGACACCCGGATCTCCGACGCGTTCGACGAGGTGGATACCTCCGACGCCCACCGCGACCGCGGACCCATGCCCGCTCCAGCAAGACACCGGCAGGCAACCACGGGCTCCCCGCCGCACCTCCCGGCTCGCGCGTCGAGGGATCCGTTCCGATCAGCTGGGCGCTGCCAGCGGTGCCCTGCTCCTCGCCTTGGCGGTGCTGGCCATCTCCGCAACCTCGATAGGGGTCTACGGCCTGTGGCCGCAGGGCGAGCTCCCCGGCATCGTCCGCGACCCCAGCCCGACGGTGGAAGGGTTGGTGTTCGAGGATCACTGGCGGGATGGCGACGCCATCGTTGACCTCGTACCACCGCCCGGAGACGTCACCGTCGCCTACTTCGGCTACCTGTCCTGCCCGGACATGTGCCCCCTGACCATGGGCGACCTCCGACGCGCACGCCAGATCCTCGGCGAGGAGCTCGCTGCCCGCACCCAGGTGGCCTTCGTGACCCTCGATCCCGAGCGAGACGGGCCCGAGGAGCTGCGCACCTACCTCAGCCTGTTCTTCGATGACCGTGTACTGGCGCTCACGGCACCCGATGGGGACGCCCTCGATGCCGCAGCTGATCGGCTGGGCGTGCGCTACGAACTCGAGGCTCCATCCGCCGCCAGCGCCGTCGACGCGGAAGGCGAGCCGGGCAACCCGGGCGGTCCCGACAGCCCCGACAGCCCCGACAGCTACGAGGTGGCACACTCCGCCATCACCTACGTGATCGACGACACCGGCACGGTCGTCCGTGAGCTCGCCTTCGGGACGACACCCGAGGAGTACGCCCAGGTCATCGACCATGTCCTCGACGCTGCCTCCTAGGTCAGCACCAGCACCCAGCAGCGAGCCCTGCCAGCCCCCCGGCCAAGAGGCCACAGCTCCCGCCGACGCAGCACCTGCTGCCGAACGGTCCGCCGACGCGGAGAAACGATGACACACATGCCAGCAGCGCACCCTGACCACCACCACCACCTACCGCCGGCCCCTTCGCGCACAGGAGCCCGGCACTCCGCACCGAGCAGGAGCGACAGTGCTACCGCTCGCACACGGCTTCCCATCGTTGCACTGACCGCGGCCGCGCTCGGCCTGCTGCTGGCTGCCTGCAGCGGCGCGGGCGAACTCGAGGTGACCGACGCGCGGAGCCGGATGTCGCCGATGCTGACCGGGGTCGGCGCCGTCTACCTCGACATCACCAACGGCACCGACGCCGATGACCAACTCCTCGCAGGTGCGGTCGATGCCTCCGTGGCCGGAGCCGTGGAGGTCCACGAGACCTTCGATGCCGAGGGCATGGACGCGACAGACATGGACCACGGCGACATGGACGCGGGAGAGATGGACCCCGGGGACATGGACCACGGCGACATGGAGCAGACCCCCGAGGGTTTCGCGATGATGGGGATGCGGGAGCTCGACGCGCTCAGCATCCCCGCCGGTGAGACCGTCGAACTCGCCCCCGGTGGCTTCCACCTGATGCTCATCGACCTCGCTGAGGATCTCGTCCCCGGTGCGACCTTCGACCTGACGCTGACCTTCGCCGACGCCGGTGAGGTGACCGTCAACGTCGAGGTCCGCGAGGACGTCTGACCGTGCTGCTGCCCGCCGGTACTGGGCTCGTGCTGCACGTGGGCGTCGACATCGTCGAGGTGCTGCGCGGCACCACAGCGGGGCCGCGCCTGATCGCAGCGGGCGCAGTGGGCGGCGTTGCGGCGGCCGCGGTGCTGGTCAGCGTCGCCCTCTGGTGGGCCGCCGGACGACGGCGGGCGGGTGCCGTGCGCGCGGTGCGAGCCACCGGGGCCGTGGCACTGCTCGCCACCGTCACCGAGGGAGCGCTGCTGCTGACCGACGGGGCAACCCTGGGTGATCGGTGGGCGACCCTGGTGCTCGCCCGGGCGCTGATGCTGTTGGTGTTCCTGGAGCGCAACACGACCGGCCTGCTACGTGACCTACTGGCCGTCCCGCTGCTGCTCACCGCCCTCTTCGGCGCCCCGCTGGCGAGCGGCGCTGCAGCGCCCGCTACCGCGCTCGCGGTGACGGCAGTGGCACTCGCGGGAACGATGCTCCTCGTGGGAGTGCACCGTTCCTCGTCCCAGGGCAGCGAGGCGGCTGTCCCGACCAGCGCACACACCGCCACGCACGGCCCCGCGCGAACCCGCCGTAGAAGTGCGGCTCACTCCAGCGCAGACACCGCCACCCCAGCCCCCGCGCGAACCCGCCCGCCGGATGGTGAAGGGATCGACAGCGCCGCTCTCCCCGTGAACAACGCCGCCGTCGGGCGCCGCACCATGCTGGCGGGCCTGGTGGCTCTTGCCGCCACCGCGGCGGTGCTCGGTCCACTCAGTGCGCCCGATCCCGTGCCGCCGCATCATCAGGAGCGCCAGATCGCCGACGGTCTGACCTTCGACCTGACCATCGCACCGGCGCGCCCGGGCCCCAACGAGGCGCACCTGTACGCCTTCGACGCCACCGGCCAGCCGACGGCGGTGACGGAGGTGAGCATCGCGGTCGTGGGCGACCCCACGTCCGACCACGAACTGTTCGAGGTCAGCCCTGACCACCACCTCTCCTACGCCCTCGAGCTGCCCGATGCGCCGCCGTGGCAGGTGGTCTTCCGGGCGAGCGGTGAGGACGGCAAGGAGCGTGAGTTGCGGCTCGACATCGACGGCTGACAGCAACCACACGCACAGCACCCCACAACCCGCCAGGAACCCACGATGGATGACGACATGCCAGGCCACGGCCACAACGACCCCACGGGTTCCGAGCCTGCCTCGCCGTCGCGGCCCAACTGGCGCCGGCTGCTCACCGGGCTGCTCGCCGTGGTCGCCATGGCTCTGCTGGTCGTGGCCCTGCGCGGGTGGGCCTCCAGCGAGGAGGTGCTCGTCACCGTCGAACCCGGCACCGCCGAACGCCTTGCACAGGGCGAGCAGGTCGAGCTGCTGCCCCGCACCCTGGAGGTCGCGGTGGGAGATCGGCTCGAGATCGTCAACCGTGATGAGGTGACCCATGAGGTCGGGCCCTACACCGTGGCACCAGGCCAGACGCTGACCCAGACCTTCACCTCACCAGGGACCCTGGAAGGTGCCTGCACCCTGCACCCGGAGGGCGCGATCACGATCGTCGTTCGCTGACGCTGGCGCAGCGGCGTCTGTCCTCTGGGCGTGGCGGTACCACCACCCTACGCAGCCTGATGGAGGACGCCCTTCCCGGGCCGTGCTGTTCGGGTGGATCCAACGCGCAACTCCATCGAGGTCGAGGCGGGCACCGTGCACGCGCAGGACGATGCGGGACGGGACGCAGGACCCGACGCGGGACGGGACACAGGACCCGGCCCAGCAGCCGCCACGCCGATCGCCAGCCCCGCGCCCAGCGAGCCGTCCGAGGTGGATGCAGCACCCGACACCTCGCCACCCCCTGCGCTGGCGATCGGCATCGGGGCCTCCGCCGGCGGCTTGGACGCGCTGCAACCCGACACCATCCACGTCCTCCCGCCCGCAGCGAGGTGCGCTGTGCCGGCGGACTGCTGCTGCTCGGCGTGACCCGGTTCCTTCGCGACCCGGACGCCTTCCAGACCCTGGCCGACGATCACCTCGATGCCCTCCTCCAGCACGGCGACACGACCGAGACCCTGCGCGTGTGGGTCGCAGGCTGCTCCACGGGCGAGGAGGCCTACACCCTCGCCATCCTGCTCGACGAAGCCCGCCTGCGCACCGGCTCGCAGCGCGACATCCGCGTGTTCGCCACCGACGTCGACCGCGACGCCATCGAGGTGGCCAGCCGCGGGGTCTCTCCCGTCTCCGCCGTCAACGAGCTGGGCCAGGAGCGCCGGGAACACCACTTCCGCATCCAGGGTGACGAGCTGGTGGTCTCACAGCCCCTGCGCCAGATGGTGGTCTTCGCCGCCCACGACGTCACCCAGGACCCACCCTTCACCCGCCTGTCCCTGGTCACCTGCCGCAACCTCCTGATCTACCTCGAGCCGGCGCTGCAACAGCGGGTACTCAGCCTGCTCCACTTCGCGCTGGTCCCGCGCGGGGTACTGCTGCTCGGCCCGTCCGAGTCCCTGGGTGAGCTCGCCAGCGGCTTCGAGACCCTGGATCGGCGCTGGAAGCTGTTCCGCCGGACCGGCTCACGCCAGAACGGGCTCCCGGTGGAGCTCAAACCCCCACAGCTGGGACAGCCGGCACCCCTCAGGCGCACCGACAGCCGCAGCAGCGAGCAGACGCTGCTGCCCGACGACCGCACCATCGACGCCTGCTACCGGGAGCTGGTCGACACCCACGTCCCGCCCTGCCTGTTGGTCGCCGAGCAGCTGCGGCAGGTTCTGGCCGGAGAACACGTCGGTTTCAGCCACGCCCACCCCTGCGACGGCGCTGACGGCACCCCGCGCAACTTCGTGCTGCACGTCCGGCCGCCGCGCAGACCGCCAGCGACCGCGGTGGCCGCCGCGTGGGACAGCTGCTGGCCTACGCCCGTGCGCGCACCCTCGCCGCCGAACGGTGCGAGCCGCCGGCGCTGCTCGACGAGCTTCGCCCGTTGCTCGACAGCGCCGCGGGTGAGAGCGTGCAGGTCCACCTCGACCTCGACGCCAACCTTCCGGCGGTACAGGTCGATCCCACCCACCTGCAGACCGCACTGCTCAACCTGGTCATCAACAGCCGGGACGCCGGCAGTCGGGTGGTGCGCATCACCGGCACCCGGACCGACACCACAGCGGTCGCCGTCACCGTGAACGATGACGGTGGGGGGATGCCCGCCGAGGTCGTCGAGCGGGCCACCACCCCCTTCTTCACCACCAAGGCGGGTGAGACCTCCAGCGGACTCGGGCTGGCGATGGTGGCGAGTTTCGTCGAAGCCAGCGGCGGCGCACTGGACGTGCGCTCCACCCCCGAGGTCGGCACGGAGGTCTGCGTGCGCCTCCCCGACGCCCCTGCGCCCGCGCAGCGTCCGGCACACACGGCCGCGACGCGACCACCCTTGGACGTGGCGCTCTCCGACATCGTGCTCTGACCCGGTAGGGACGGCGCTGAGCTGCGCCGCACCCTCGGAGCGCAACCGCAGGCGCCGGCCGTGGTGCTCGTCGCCGGCTCCAGCACCAACACCGAGCACGTGCTCCGCAAGCCCTACACCACTGCACAGCTGGTCTCCACGCTCCACGAGGCGATGGCGGCCGCGCCACCCGGCAACGGGGCGTCACGCAGCGGCGGCACGTCCGGGGCTGACCCCGAGCAGCGCTAGCCTCACCACGATGCGAGGTGACCAGTGAGCGGCGACGGCGTCGAGGACGCCGAGTTGCTCGCGCGCGCCCAACAGGGCGAGGTGGGGGCCTTCGCCGCCCTGGTCCACCGCTACGCCCCGCTGCTCCAGGCCCGCACCGAGGGCGACCAGGACGCCGTCCGTCGTGCCTTCCAACGGGCGATGCGCCGGCTCGAGAACGCCGAGGTGGACGATCTCGCGGGCTGGCTGCTCAGCCTGCTGCCACGTGCGCACCGGGACGGCGGCGCAGCAGCGCCCGACCAGGTGGAGGGTGACGCCACTGATCAGGGCAGCGCCAGCGCCGACGTGCCGCCACTGCCCGCCCGGGAGATCGATGCACTGTGGGCGGAACTGGCCGTACGGTGGCCCCGAGGTCGACGCCCGCTGCGCCTGCCCCGCTGGATCGGTCAGGTCGCGCTGGTGCTGATGCTGATGGTCCTGGCCGTGCTGATCCCCATCGCGGTGCTCACCACCGCAGGCGGCGAGGACCCGGAGCCGGCCACGGTCGGCGAGGTGGAGGGGGTCCCCGTCGACGACGATCCCTTCGACCTCACCTTCGAGGATGGAGCACCGTGAACGGGTACACCGACCGCGATGCCGCAGCCGGCACGCCCCGGGACGACACGACCGCGCAGCCACAGCTCGACCCCGCGCAGCTCGGTGTCGGCGACATGGACGCTGCCACCTTCCGCCGCCACGGCTACGCCGTCATCGACTGGATCGCCGACTACCTCGACGGTGTCGATGAGCTCCCCGTGCGCAGCCGGGTGCGCCCCGGGGAGGTCCGGGCCCAGTTCCCGCCGGCGCCCCCGGAGGAACCCGAACCCTTCAGCGACGCCCTCACCGACCTCGAGCAGGTGATCCTGCCGGGCATCACCCACTGGAACCACCCCTCCTTCCACGGCTACTTCGCCATCAGCGGCTCCGCGCCGGGCATCCTCGGGGAGGCCCTGATCGCGGCACTGAACGTCAACGGGATGCTGTGGCGCACCTCGCCCTCGGCCACTGAGCTCGAGGAGCTCGTGCTCGACTGGCTCCGCCAGCTGCTCGGCATGTCGCAGGCCTGGCAGGGGCTGCTCACCGACGGCGCCTCCACCAGCACCATGCTGGCGCTGGCTGCCGCCCGCGAGCGCGCCGACCTCGATGTCCGACAGCGCGGGTTGGCCGGCCGCTCCGACATGCCCCTGCTCCGCGTCTACACCTCAGAGCAGGCCCACTCCTCGGTGGAGAAGGCCGCGATCGCGCTCGGGCTCGGTCGGGACGGTGTGCGCACCATCGGCGTGGACGAGGGGTTCCGCATGCGCCCCGAGGAGCTGGCCGCTGCCATCGACGAGGACGTGCGCTTCGGCCACCGGCCCATCGCGATCGTGGCCACGGTCGGCACCACGGCGACCACCTCGGTGGATCCGCTGCCGGCGATCGCCGACGTGCGCGACGCGGCGGTGGCTGAGCTCGGCCACCCGATCTGGCTCCACGTCGACGGCGCCTACGGCGCGGCACTGGCCGCCTGCGAGGAGCACCGCCACATCCTCGACGGGATCGAACGCGCCGACTCCCTGGTCAGCAACCCGCACAAGTGGCTGTTCACCCCGATCGACGCCTCGGCGCTGCTGCTGCGCGACCGTGAGGCCCTGGCGACCGCCTTCACCCTGATCCCCGAGTACCTCGCCACCGATGACGGCGAGGTGGTCGACCTGATGGACTACGGCGTGCAGCTCGGGCGACGCTTCCGGGCGCTGAAGCTGTGGATGGTGCTGCGGTACTACGGCGCGGAGGGCATCCGCCGCCGGCTGCGCGAGCACGTCCGCCAGGCCGCGACGGTCGCCGCGTGGGTCGACGAGCATGAGGACCTCGAGCTGGTCCTGCGCCCGGAGATGTCCACGGTGGTGTTCCGGCTGCGCGCCGACGGCCGCTTCGGTGACGCCGAGGCGACCGACGCGGCCAGCCGGCGGGTCCTCGACCACCTCGACGCCGACGGCCGCATCCTCCTGTCGGGCACGGTGCTCGAGGACCGGCACGTCCTGCGGCTCGCGCTCGGGAACCTGCGCACCACCGAGGACCATCTCACGCGCGCGTACGGTGCCATCGACGACGCAGTGGCCGCGGTGGCCGCCGCGCCGAGCTGGCACGACGGCGCGTAGCGGCGCGCGTCAGCCCGCCAGCGCGGCGTCCACGACCTCCTTGGCCTCAGCGAGGATCCGCTCGAGGTGTTCGCTGCCCTGCATGCTCTCCGCGTAGATCTTGTAGACATCTTCGGTGCCGCTCGGGCGCGCCGCGAACCACCCGTTGGCCGTGGTCACCTTCAACCCCCCGATCGCGGCGTTGTTGCCGGGTGCACGGGTCAGGGTCGAGGTGATCGGATCACCGGCCAGCTCCGTGGCCGCGACGTCATCGGGTGACAGCGCAGCCAGCACGGCCTTCTGTTCCCGGCTCGCCGGCGCGTCCACGCGCTTGTAGGCCGGCTTGCCGTGGGTCGCGGTCAACGCCTCGAGCCGGGCGGCCGGGTCGCGCCCGTCCCGGGCGGTCATCTCCGCGGCCAACAGGCACGCGATGATGCCGTCCTTGTCCGTCGACCAGACCGTGCCGTCGAAGCGCAGGAAGGACGCCCCAGCGCTCTCCTCGCCGCCGAAGGCGAGCTCACCCTTCAACAGCCCGTCCACGAACCACTTGAAGCCCACGGGCACCTCCACGAGGGGGCGGCCGGCGGCGGCAACGACCCTGTCGATCAGGTTGGAGCTGACCACGGTCTTGCCGATGCCCACCTGCACCTCGAAGCCGCGATCGGCGAGCAGGTGATCGATCATCACGGCGAGGTAGCCGTTGGGATCGAGCAGCCCGGCGCTGGCGGTGACGATGCCGTGCCGGTCACCGTCGGGATCGTTGCCGAAGGCCACGTCGAAGCGCTCGGCAAGGGCGACCAGCCCGGCCATCGCCGCTGAGGAGGAGCAGTCCATCCGGGTCTTGCCGTCGTGGTCGGGCGGCATGAAGGCGAAGGTGGGATCGACCGTGTCGTTGACCACCTCGAGGTCGAGGCCGTAGCGCGCGGCGATCGCGCCCCAGTAGTGCACGGCGGCCCCACCGAGGGGGTCGGCACCGAGCGTGAGCCCCGAGGCGGCGATCGCCTCCATGTCGACCACGTTGGCGAGATCGTCGATGTAGGTGGCCATATAGGGGTGGCGCACCGCGGCCGCGCGGGCCTCCTGCAGGGGCACGCGCCGGATCTCCGCCGGCCGCAGCAGCAGATCGTTGGCCAGCGTCTCCACCCGCTTGGTCACGTCGGAGCCGGCCGGCCCGCCGTGGGGCGGGTTGTACTTGAAGCCCCCATCCTCGGGCGGGTTGTGGGAGGGGGTGACCACGATGCCGTCGGCGGGCGCCTCAGGGTGGGCGCGGTTGTGGGTCAGGATCGCGTGGGAGATCGCCGGGGTCGGCGTGTAGCCGTCGGCATCATCGATGCGAACCTCGATGCCGTGGGCGATGAGCACCTCCAGCGCGCTGTCGAAGGCCGGCGCGGAGAGCGCGTGGGTGTCCTTGCCGATGAACAGCGGCCCGGTCACCCCCTGCGCGGCACGCTCCCGGCAGATCGCCTCGGTGGTGGCGTGGATGTGCCGCTCGTTGAAGGAGGTGGTGCGCGAACTGCCGCGGTGACCCGAGGTCCCGAAGGCGACCCGCTGGTCGGCGATGTCCGGATCGGGCACCTCGGCGTGGTAGCGCGCGAGGAGGTCGTCGACGTCGATGACGTCGCGCTCGGTGGGGGTGCGGTCTGCGTTGGTCACGGGGCAAGCTCATCCAGGTCGGCGAAACGGGCGATGGTGTTGAACTTCGAGAAGGTGTGCTCAGCGTTGACGGTGCGCACCGTGCCGGAACTCGAGCGCATCGACAACGACTGTGTGGTGGCGCCGCGGCCGGTGAAGCGCACACCGCGCAGCAGGTTGCCGTCGGTGATGCCGGTGCCGGCGAAGATCACCCGGTCGCTGCGCACCAGGTCATCGAGGCTGAGCACGGCGTCGACGTCGTAGCCGGCGTCGGTGGCCACGGCACGCTCCGCGTCGTCGCGGGGCAGCAGCCGCCCGTAGAGTGCGCCACCGAGACACTTCAGCGCGCAGGCGGTGATCACTCCCTCGGGCGTGCCGCCGATCCCGACGGAGAGGTCGATGCCGGTGTCGGGCCTGGCCGCCATGATCGCGCCGGCCACGTCCCCGTCGGCGAGGAAGACGATCCGCGCACCGGCGGCACGGATGTCGGCGACGAGCTGTGCGTGGCGTGGGCGGTCGAGCACCGTGACGGTCACGTCGCCGACCTTGGCACCCTTGGCCCGTGCGATACGGCGCAGGTTGTCCCCGATCGGGGCCTCGAAGTCGATGACGTCGGCAGCCAGCGGCCCCGTGGCGAGCTTGTCCATGTAGACGCACGGGCCCGGGTCGAACATCGCGCCCTTCTCCGCCAGCGCGATGACCGACAGGGCGTTGGGCAGACCCCGGGCGGTGAGGGTCGTGCCTTCGACGGGGTCGACGGCGATGTCCACCGACGGCGGCGCCCCGGTGCCGATGCGCTCGCCGTTGTAGAGCATGGGAGCCTCGTCCTTCTCCCCCTCGCCGATCACGACCAGGCCGTCCATGGGGATGCGCTGGAGGACGCCGCGCATCGCGTCGACCGCAGCCTGATCGGCGGCCTCCTTGTCACCGAAGCCCATCCGGCGGGCGGCGGCCATAGCCGCAGCCTCGGTGACCCGGACCATCTCCAGCGCGAGGTTGCGGTCATCGCGACCGAGCTCGCGGGGGTCGCTGTCGGGCGTGCCGCCAGCCCCGCCCTGCTGTGGCTCGCTGCGTGGCGCTCCGGCAGCTTGTCCCTGCTTGCGGCCCTCGACCTCGCCCGGTCCCATCACGTGCCTCCCGCCTCGGTCACCCGGTCGCCGCACCGTCGACTGCACGCTAGGGACGCCCCCGGTCCGTAGCAACGCAACGACCGCCCGTCACCGCAGCGCGACGAAGCGTGCCCGAGCACGCCCGGCTCGCGCGCGGGAAGCTGCTGTCGTAGCTTAGGACCCCGTCGCCACTCCCCCGCCCGTCCCGATGACGCGCGCACGCCCGACGGTGTGTCGGAGTGGCTTCCGGTCGTCGAGAAGGACCCGAACCGTGAACGACGCAACCGCTCTCCGCGTGCAGCTCGAGCGACTGGCCCGCAACCTGCGGTGGTTCTTCGACCACCCCACGCAGGCGCTGTTCCACGAACTGGCTGCGCCCCTCGAGGGCGTCGACGGGGGCGACCCGACCGAGGTCGTCGCGCACCTCGATGACACCGCCCTGACCGCCCTGCTCGCCGACGCCGCCCTGATGGACCGCGTCCGGGGCCTGGTGGCCGCCCTGGACGGCGAGCTCGCAGGCGCCCCCGACCTCGGTCCCGATGCTCGCGTCGTTGCGTACCTCTCCGCGGAGTTCGCCCTGTGCGACCCGCTGCACACCTACTCTGGCGGGCTCGGTGTGCTCGCCGGGGACCACCTGCGGTCCGCCTCGGACCTGGCGCTGCCGCTGGTCGCCGTCGGGCTCGCCTACCGCGACGGCTACTTCACCCAGACCGTCGATGGCCACGGCCAGCAGCACGCCGATCCGGCTCCCAACGACCTCGAGCGCAGCGCTGCGGAGGCGATCGTCGATCGGAAGGGTGACCGGCTCATCGTCGAGGTGCCGATGGGCGACGGGGTCGTCATGGTCCAGGGCTGGCGCGTGGCCGTGGGCCGGGTACCCCTGATCCTGCTCGACACCGACGTGCGCGACAACGCGGCGCACCACCGTGACATCACCCGTCACCTGTACGGCGGCGACAAGGACACCCGCATCCGCCAGGAGCTCGTCCTGGGCGTGGGTGGGGTACGGATGCTGGACGCCATGGGTATCCACCCGTCCCTCTACCACCTCAACGAGGGACACGCGGCCTTCGCCGGGCTGGAGCGGCTCGGGGTGCACCTCCGCAGCGGCCAGGACCTCGACGCGGCCCTGGCGAGGGTGCAGGAGGAACTGCAGTTCACCGCCCACACACCCGTACCCGCCGGGCACGACACCTTCGACCACGGCCTCGCCGCCCACCACCTGCGTCCGCTGGCCGACCACCTCGGCGTGCCCTTCGAGGGCCTGTGGTCACTGGCGACCGGCGGCGACTTCCACACCTGGAACCAGACGGTGCTCGCGCTCAAACTGGCCGGGCGCACCAACGGTGTGGCGCGGCTCCACGGCCACGTCTCACGGTCGATGTTCGCCTCCCTGTGGCCCGACCGGCCGGTTGAAGAGGTCCCCATCGACCATGTGACCAACGGCGTACACCCGACCTCCTGGACGGGCCCCGACATCGCCGCGCTGCTCGATGGCTACGTCCCGGGTTGGCGCCGCGGGACCGATCCGTCGGCCTGGGAGCTGCTGCGCAAGGTCGACCGTGAGGTCCTGTGGCAGGCGCGCACACGTGCCCGCGGCCGCCTGCTCGACGAGGTCCGCGCGAGGCTCGCGATCCGCGCGGCGCGCACCGGGGGATCCGCCGGCGGTGAGGGGCTGGACCCGGAGGCGCTGACCATCGGTTTCGCCCGTCGCTTCGCGACCTACAAGCGCGGCGCGCTGATGCTCAGGGACATGGACCGGCTGGGCGCGATCCTGGGCGACGACGACCGGCCAGTGCAGATCCTGGTGGCCGGCAAGGCGCACCCCGCCGACCGCTACGGGCAGGCGGTGCTGCGTGAGCTGGTCGAGGCCTCCGCAGATCCGCGGCTGAAGGGTCGGCTGGTGTTCATCGAGGGCTACGACCTGGCGCTGGGTGGGTTGCTGACCTCCGGGTGCGATGTGTGGCTCAACACCCCGCTCCGGCCCCAGGAGGCCTCCGGCACCTCCGGCATGAAGTCGTCGATGAACGGCGGGCTGAACCTGTCGGTGCTCGACGGCTGGTGGGACGAGGCCTCCAGCGACCAACAGCCCCTTGCCGAGGTGGGCATCGGCTGGTCCATCGGTGACCGGACCCCCGTCAGCGACATCGAGGCCCAGAACGCAGCGGATGCGGCGGAGATCTACCGACTGCTCGCCGAGGAGGTCGTACCGACCTTCCATGACCGCGACGCGGAAGGGCTACCGCAGCGGTGGCTGGACATGGCGCTGGACGCGATCGTGCTGCTGTCCCCCGTCTACTCCACCCACCGCATGGTCCACGACTACGGCGTCCGGTACGGGGTGCGCGAGGCGTGAGCCGAAGGAGGTGCCCTCGCCACCCGAGCCAGCGGCGGGGCGGGGGCTGCCTCGGCCCGGCCGGGCAGGGGCTACCTCGGCCCCCGGCCGTCCAGCGGAGGTGACGCGGGGCACGGCGCGAACGTCCAGCACGGCGTCTGCAACCACTAGGGTCGAAGCCGGGGTCCGCCCCGGACCCCGGCGCGCTGTCGGAACCGCGAAGCGCGCTCCCGACGGACCACGTCGGGTGTCCAGACCCCTGGTGGGAGGGACCGATGGCAGGCCGCAATCCCAACGTCTTCAGCCTGGTACTTGCGGGCGGGGCAGGCAACCGCCTGCAGCCCCTGACCCGCGACCGCGCGAAGCCCGCCGTGCCCTTCGGCGGGAACTACCGACTGATCGACTTCGTGCTCTCGAACCTGGTGAACTCCGGGTACCGCAAGATCGCGGTACTGACCCAGTACAAGAGCCATAGCCTCAACGCCCACATCGCCAAGACCTGGCGGATGTCGCAGATGCTGGGCAACTACGTCTCCTCCGTCCCCGCGCAGATGCGCGATGGGGAGCGCTGGTTCACCGGCTCTGCCGACGCGATCTACCAGAACCTGAACCTGATCCGCGACGAGGCACCGGACTACATCGCGGTGTTCGGCGCCGACAACCTCTACCGCATGGATGCGGGGTTGATGCTGGAGGACCACATCGCCTCGGGCAAGGGCGTCACCGTCGCCGGACTGCGCGTCCCCATCGAGGAGGCCCACGCCTTCGGGATCATCGAACCTGCCGAGGACGGTTCGATCGCCGCCTTCCGTGAGAAGCCAGGCGACCCCGTCGGGCTGCCCGACGACCCGAGCCGGGTCTTCGCCTCGATGGGCAACTACATGTTCACCACCGGCTCGCTGGTCGAGGCGGTGCTGCGCGACTACGAACGGACGGACTCCAACCACGACATGGGCGGTGACATCATCACCGACATGGTGGAGCGCGGCGACGCGAATGTCCACGACTTCTCCAAGGACAACGACGTCCCCGGCTCCACCGACCGCGACCGCGGCTACTGGCGCGACGTGGGAACGATCGACGCCTACTACGACGCCCACATGGACCTGATCTCCGTCCACCCGATCTTCAACCTCTACAACAACCGCTGGCCGATCATGACGTGGAACGACCCGTCACCGCCGGCGAAGTTCGTCTTCGACCTCGACGACCGACGCGGCTCGGCCGTCGACTCCATGGTCTGTGCCGGGGTGGTCATCTCCGGCGGAACCGTGCGACGCTCGGTGCTCTCACCCGGCGTGCAGGTCCACACCGGCGCCGTGGTGGAGGACAGCGTCCTGCTGCACGGCGCGGACATCGGTCGGCGTGCGGTGGTCCGACGGGCCATCATCGACAAGGGTGTGCGCATCCCCGAGGACGTGCAGATCGGTGTCGACCCGGAGGCGGACCGGGCGCGCTTCCACGTCTCAGAGAGCGGCGTGGTGGTCATCGGCAAGCACGACATCGTGCCGCCGCCCTGAGCGCAGCAACCGCGACGGGTGCGCGCCCGCGCGACGAGCGCGCCGCGCGACGAGCGCGCCGCGCCGGTCCGGGCCCCGGCCCAGTCCAGCACGGGCGCCGCACGACCCCAGCACGGATCACGCACGACCCCAGCACGGGCCCGCACAACACCAGCACGGGCCATGCACCAGTACGCCGGTGAGAGGGAGAGCTGAGGATGTACGAGCTACAGGTCGGGTTGCTGACCAAGGAGTACCCACCGGAGGTCTACGGCGGCGCCGGCGTCCACATCGCCGAGCTCGCCCGCGCCCTCGCGCCGTTGGTGGGCGTCCAGGTCCACGCCTTCGGTGCGCAGCGTGATGACCCCCTGGTCGCGGCCAGCTACCGCGAGTGGGACGCGCTCGCCGGTGACGCACCGGAGCTGGCGGCGCTCAGGACCGTCTCCGCGGACCTCTTGATCGCTGCGGGCGTGGCCGGGGTCGACCTGGTGCACAGCCACACCTGGTACGCGAACCTGGCCGGTCACCTCGCCAAGCTGATCCACGACGTCCCCCATGTGGTGACCACCCACAGCCTCGAGCCGCTGCGCCCCTGGAAGCGTGAGCAGCTGGGCGGTGGCTACGCCCTGTCGAGCTTCTGCGAGCGCACCGGCGTGGAACACGCCGACGCCATCATCGCGGTCTCCGAGGGCATGAAGCGGGACGTGCTCACCGCCTACCCCACGGTGGATCCCGCCAAGGTCCGGGTGATCCACAACGGCATCGACCCCGACGACTGGAGCCCTGACCACGGCACCGAGGCCCTCGTCGCACACGGCGTCGACCCCGAGCGACCGAGCGTGGTGTTCGTCGGCCGGATCACCCGCCAGAAGGGCGTGGTCCACCTCCTCGATGCCGCTGAGCACCTGCCCGCAGGCGTGCAGCTGGTGCTGTGCGCCGGTGCACCCGACACCAAGGAGATCGCCGCGGAGTTCCGCACCCGGGTGGACGAGCTCGCCGACGCGGATGTCGACGTCATCTGGATCGACGAGATGCTGCCGCGGCCGAAGGTGATCCAGCTGCTGACCCACGCGAGCGTGTTCGTGTGCCCGTCGATCTACGAGCCCTTCGGCATCGTCAACCTCGAAGCCATGGCCTGTGGCACCGCCGTGGTGGCCAGTGCTGTCGGTGGCATCCCCGAGGTGGTCGTCGACGGCGAGACGGGCACCCTGGTGCCGCTGACCCCCGGTGACGACGCCATGGGCAGCCCCGCTGACCCCGCGGCCTACGCGCGCGACCTGGCGCAAGCCCTCAACGCCCTGCTCGACGCTCCTGACATCGCCGCCGCGATGGGCAGCGCCGGGCGTGAGCGGGTCGAGTCCACCTTCGCATGGACCGCGATCGCGGAGCGGACCGCCGCTCTCTACCGCGAACTGGTCCGCGACTGACGCAGGCGAGGCCTCCGTGCGCATCCTGCTGCTGAGCTGGGAGTACCCGCCTCACGTCGTTGGTGGCCTGGGGCGCCATGTCGGTGCCCTGGCACGGGCGCTGGTGGCCGACGGCCATGAGGTCCACGTGGTCACCCGCGACCTGCCCGACGCGCCGGCGGTCCGCGACGCCGTGGAGGACGGTGTCCACGTGGTGCGCGTGCCCGAGGCACCACCGGTGATCGGCTTCGACCAGCTGGTGGCGTGGGTGCTGGCCTTCAACAACCGCATCCAGGCGGTGGCGGGCCGGCTGCTGCGCGAGCAGCCCTTCGACGTGATCCACGCGCACGACTGGCTGGTGGGCTACGCGGCCGCGGGCCTGAAGGAGACCTGGGAGGTCCCCGTGGTCGCGACGATCCACGCCACCGAGTACGGGCGACACCAGGGGTGGCTGCCGGGGCCGATGAACAAGCTGATCCACCAGGTGGAGTGGTGGCTGACCTACGAGGCGCGGCGGGTGATCGTGTGCTCGCGCTACATGCGCGACGAGCTCGAGCGGATCTTCGCCCTGCCGGCGGACAAGCTCGACGTGGTGCCCAACGGTGTCGACGTGCGTGACTTCGCCGTGGACGCTGACGAGGCCCGGGCGATGCGGCGTGAGCTGACGGGACCACGGACGCGGATGATCCTCTACGCGGGCCGTCTGGAGTACGAGAAAGGCGTCCAGACCCTGCTCGAGGCGCTGCAGGAGGTCCGCGCCCAGGTCGGGCCCACGCGACTGTTCGTCGCCGGGGTGGGGACCTACTCGGAGGAACTCCGTCGCGAGGTCCGTCGCCGCAAGCTCCAGCGCCACGTGCGCTTCACCGGCTTCCTCGCCGACCGCGAACTGCGCCTGCACTTCGGCGCCGCGGACGTGGCGGTGGCACCGTCGATCTACGAGCCCTTCGGCCTGGTGGCGGTGGAAGCCATGGCGTGCGGGACGCCGGTGGTGGTGGGCGACACCGGGGGCCTGCGCGAGATCGTGGCCGACGGCTCGGGGCTGTCCTTCACCCCCGAGGATGCAGGGGAGCTGGCCGAGGCCCTCACCCGAGTGCTCACCGACCGCGAGCTCGCCGCGGACCTGGTCCGCCGTGGCACGGCCCGGGCCCGGGACCGCTACGACTGGGCAGCCGTCGCGCGGCGCACGGTGGAGGTCTACGACCGGGCCGCCCGTGAGGAAGCGGTCCTTCGCGCCACGGAGCAACGAGCACCCTTGCGACCGTTGCTGCGCGCGGCGCCGATCCTGGAACTCGGTGACACGGGCTGAGGACGCGGCGCACCGTGGACGCGTCGCGGCGCACCGTGACACGTCGCCGCACCGCCCGACAGGTGACGCAACGTGCGTCCAGGTGCGCGCAGGTGTGCGCGCGCCGCATGACAGATCGCGAGGGGCTCAAGCACACGAGGGCGCAGCCGATGGCCCACTGCTACCAGTGATGCCCTCGGCACAGCACCCGCTGCTGCGGTTGCAGTCGCGGCATCCTGATCACGCGTCGAGGGGCATCCGCGTCCGGCGCGCATCCGACACGACTCTGGACCTAGGGAGCCGCATGCATCCGGCGATCGACATCCTCGGCCGTCACGTCACGCTCGTCGCGCGTGCCCTTCCTGACGGACAGGCCTACCGGGCGGTGGAGACCACCGCAGAGCACGTCATCCTGCAGCCCGTCCTGCCGGGGCGGCCCCTGCCGGAGGTCAACGAGGAGGTGGAGTGCGTCAGCGGGGCGGGCCGCTGGCACGGTCGCGTCGAGGTGGTGGAGCCGCCCGACCGCATCGCCCTGAGCATCCCCGGGTGGGTGAGCCGACGCATCCACCGAGGCGCGGTCCGCATACCGGTCTCCCATCCGATCGAGGTCCGTACCAGCCTCGGCACGGCGGGCGCGCGACTCGAGGACCTGTCGGTGACCGGCGCGGCCATCGTGCTGGAGACCGAGCTCTGCCCGGAGGTGGACAGCCTCGTGTGGTGCCGGCTGCCCGGCGGCGAGGGGACCGCCCTGATCCGCAACCTGCGCGAGCACGCCCATCCACTGCTCTCCATCGCCGGGATCTCCTGGGCGGATATCGACGGTGGCACCCGCACGTGGGTAGCAGCCCAGGTGAGCAAGGCGCGCACCCGCATCACCCCCCGCTGACCGGCACCTGCAACCACTGCGGTCGCCGGCAACCTGCGCGGTGACGGTACGGTCGGACTCGACGCCGGCCGCGGGCCGTGGCGACACCGAGGGTTCCACGTCGCGATCCCGAGGTCAGCGCAGCGCGCGCAGGGGGACACCGTTCATGGCCAAGGCCACGGCTCGACACGCACGGCCCACGGGACCGCAGGCCGCCGGCCTGGCGATGACCGCCCCAGGGCGCGCCGTGTCCGGACGCACGCTGCGGATGAGCGGCCGGCGCGCCAACTCCCTGCGCGTCAGTGCCCTGCTGCTGCTCGCGTTGCTCGTGCTCGCCACCGGCTGCAGCGACGAGGGGCCACAGGACCAGGCCGGCACGACCACCTCGACGTCCACCGGACCCGACGGTGCGGCGACCGGTGACGGCGCAGCCGCCGGTGACGGTGCGGCGGCAGACCAGCCCCCCGGCACCGGTACGGGAGCTGCTGACCTCGCGAGCTTCCATGACCAGACCGTGGCGATCGGTGGTGTCGGTGGTCTGCCCGAAGGCCTCGCACGCGCCGTCGACCGCGACCCCGAGGTGCTGGCCACATCCGTGATCCGGGGCGCCACGCTGCCGCTGGTCGCGACCCGACGGGCGACGGGCACGGTGGTCGACGAGCTGCCGGAGGACTGGTGGTTCCCCGTCGAGGTCCTCGCCTTCGACCCCGATCGCCACGCCGCGGTGGTAGGGCCGACGGCGATCGATGACCTCGGTCCCGGTGAGGCCGTGCTGAGCGCCTCGTCCGCGCAGGTGCGCAACCTCACGCCAGGGGATGTGCTCGCGTTCGCTGACGGCACCGAACTCACCGTCACCGCGGTGGTCGACGACGAGTTGGTGGCGGCGGCAGAGGTCGCGGTGAGCATCCACGGCGACCTCGACGTCCCCACCGCTCGCGCCCTGCTCGCACGGACCAGCGATGCGGATGTGGCGGCCGGCTGGGCCGATCTCGACCGGCTCGCGGCCTTCGACCCGGACGGTGAACTGCAGGATGCAGCGCTCTCAGCTGTCCGCGGCGACGAGGTCCCCGTGCTCCGCCATGCCGCCGGCGTGCTGTCCCCGGTACGGCTCAAGGTGCACTACGGCGAGTTCGCGATCAGCGACGGCCCGGGCCGGTGGGTGCGTCAGGGAGCATCCTGGCTCCGTGCGCACCACACCATCACCGACGTACCCCTCCTCGGCGAGGTGGAGTGCCACGACGCGGCCATCGAGCCGCTCACCGCCGCGATGACCGAGATCGTGGAGCGCGGCATGTCCGCCCTGGTGGACGGTGACGACTTCGGAGGTTGCTGGGCACCACGGACCGCAGGCAGCGGTGCCCCGTCGAGCCACGCCTGGGGGATCGCCGTCGACCTGAACGTGCAGGGCAACCACTACGGCTTCGAGCCGACCATCGCCCCCGAGGTCGTGGAGGTCATGGAGCGTCACGGGTTCGCATGGGGCGGGCGGTGGCCCGTACCGGACGGTATGCACTTCGAGCTGGTGCCGGACCATCCACTGCCTGGCCGTATCCACGGCTGAGGGCTGACGGCTGCCCGCCGCACCGCACCCCGCACCGAGGCCCGCCGCCGACTAGCGCGGCCGCGCGGCTGCCAGTGCCGCGGCGACCTGCTGTGCGAGATCGTGGTCGGGCAGGTCGTCGAGCAGCACCGGCAGTGGGATACTCCAGTTCTCCGGCCGCTCCGAGCTGTTGGTGCCGGGGACGTTGATCCGGTGGGTGGTGCCGAGCGCATCCTCGAGCTGGGCGACGACCACATCGCAGCCTGCACCACCGAGCAGGCGGGCCGCGGCGACGCACGCATCCGCCACCTCGGCATCCGGGTCGACATCGGCGCGGGCGGCCAGGTCACCGCGCATGCGCTCGACCCGCTCAGCGTCGACGTGTGCGCCGACCTCGCGGAGCACCTCGAGCTCTGCCCGGGTCCACAACCCACCGATCGAGGGCAGATCGTGGGTGGAGACCGAACCGAGGCCGTACCGGTCCCACTGCGCCGGCTCCTGGTCCTCGAACCACAGGACGCGGTAGCGCAGCATCCCCCGGCCCACCAGGTCCTCGCGCACGCCGTCCATCACCGTGCCGAGGTCCTCACCCACCACGTAGGCACCCGCGCGGTGGGCCTCCAACGCCAGGATGTCGAGCAGCGCCGCCCGGTCCTGGGAGACGTAGGTGCCGGCGGTCGGACCCGCCGGTGGGATCCAGAACAACCGGAACAGCCCCAGCACGTGGTCGATCCGCAGGGCGGCGGCGTGCCGGAAGGCGGAGCGCAGCGTCTCCACGATGGGGCGGTAGGCGACCTCGCGCAGCTTCCACGGCACGAAGGCCGGGACCAGCCAGTCCTGCCCGTCGGGCCCGAGCTCATCGGGAGGCGCGCCCACGGTGGTATCGGTGGCCAGCACGTCCTGCCACTCCCACGCGTCCGCACCCTCCGGGTCGACGCCGATCGGCAGGTCGCGCATCAGCGGTGCGGCCGCACCGGCGGCACGCAGCTGCTCGTCCAGCAGCCACTGCAACCAGGTGTGGAACCGCACGCGCTCGGCGTGCTCCCGTGCGACCTCGGCCACGGCCGGTCCCAAGGGGTCACGCAGCTCCTCCGGCCAGCCGTGGAAACCGCTGCCGTGGAGCTCGCTGAGGGTCTCGAAGGTCGCGAACCGCTGCAGCGCCGCACCCTGTTCGGCCACGAAGGCCGCGAAGCCGGGATCGGCCTCCTCACGGCCGCGCTGCTCCCACAGCTGCTCGAGCACCGCCAGCTTGGCGTCGATCACCCGGGAGCGGTCGATGCGACGGCCGTCACCCTGGGCCAACGCACGCAAGCGGGCGAGTTCGGCGGCGGGCAGGGCCTCGACACCCTCGAGGCGGTCGACGGCGAGGTAGAGCGGGTCACGGAACCGGCGGGAGGAGGGGAAGTAGGGGCTCTCCTCGCGGTCGGGCTCGTGCACCACTGCGTCCATGGGGTTGACCAGCAGGGTGCGGGCGCCCACCTCCTTGGACCATGACGCCAGGACCCGCAGGTCATCGAGGTCGCCGACGCCCCAGCTGCGCCGCGAGCGCACGCTGTACACCTGCACCGCCCAGCCCCAGATGCGTTCCGGATGGCGCGGAGCCCGACCGGGGCTCGAGATGATCGTGGTGGTGATGCCGTCATCACGGTGCAGTTGGTGGTAGCCCAGGGGCAGGTCGGCCGGCAGGGGGCCGTCCACCCGGATACGGCTGCCGTCCTCGTAGACCAGTTCCCCGGCAGGGACCCACCCGCCGCGGTGCGGACCGGTCACCAACACCGCGTCACGCCCGTCGGGGACCGGGGCGCCGGGAGCGACATCCATCGCGTCCAGCAACTGCGCCGCGGCGTCCTCGCTGAGGTCGTAGCGGTTGCCGAAGGCGTCGTAGTACGAGGTCCAGATGCCGAGTGCTTCGAGCTGTGCGTGATCCACGGCTCACTCCTTGACGTACAGCGCGACGGGGAACCCGGCGAGCAGATCGGTCACCGGCTGCGGACCACCCGTCACCCGCCGGCCGGCGAGGACATCGTGATAGCTGCCGTCGGGCAGGGTCAGGGTGGTGTCACCGAGGTCGAGGGCGCCGGGCGGCCCGGCAAGCTGACCGCTGCGACAGGGGACCACCGCGACGACACCGTCGCCGCGCACGCACGCCCACACCGCGTGGGCATCGCGACCCCGGGCCCACAGGGGGGCGTAGCTCGCCCCCGGGCCGAGCAGGTCCGGCCGATCGCGTCGCAGTCGCAGGCTCTGGCGTGTGACCCACAGCTTGGCCAGACCCGCCCCTCCGGCGACGTCCGCGGCGTCGGCCAGGAGCCGGGCGGACACGCCGGGACCCGGTGACTGCTCGCGGAGCCCGTCGGTGAGCGCCGTGATCGCCGCGTGGTCCACGGGGCGGCGGTTGTCCGGGTCCACCAGTGAGCGGTCCCACACCTCGGTGCCCTGGTAGGTATCCGGCACGCCGGGCCCGGTGAGCTTGGTCAGGGTCATGGCCAGCGAGGTGACCACCGCCGGGGCGGTGAGCTCGGCGACGGCGTCCTCGATGGCGCCGATCAGTGCCGGCTCGGTGGTCAGTACCTCGGCATAGCGCGTGAGTGCGGCCTCGTAGGCGGTGTCGGGGGTGAGCCAGTTGGTGGCTTCCTTGCCCTCACGCGCGGCCTTCAGCAGGTACTCGGCCAGTCGCGCCGGACCGATCGGCCAGGTACCGACCGCCGTCTGCCAGGCGAGGTGCTCGTGGACGGGCAGCGGCCACGTCCCGCTGCCATCGCCGGACGGCGACCGGGCGGTCGCTGCCAGCGCCTCGAGTCGGTCCGCGGTGGCGACCCACCAGCCCGGTCGCTGTGCCAGCACCGCCAGCCGCGCGCGCACGTCCTCACTGCGCTTGGTGTCGTGGGTGGAGGACAGACGCATCGTGGCGGGGCGGTGGTCGGCAACCTCGACGTGCAGACCGTGGAGCTCGGCGACGGAGGCACCGACCTCACCAGGATCGGAGCCCACCTCGTTGACGGCGGTGAAGCGCAGGTCCCGGTACAGGACCGTGTCCTCGAACCCCTTGGCGATGGCCGGTCCCGTCAGCTGCTGGAACGCGGTGACGAAGGCCACGGCGGGTGCGTCCTCACGGGAACGGAGCAGCAGCGCGGCGATCGCCTCGAGGGCGTCGGCGTGCTGTGGTGCGCGGGCCCTCGCCCGGGCCAGGGCGTGGTCGACCAGCGCCCGGTCGCGGGCATCCACGGGCGCCAGGCCGGGACGCAGGTAGGTGCGGTAGACGGGCCACACCACCACCAGCTCGGCGAGCGCCGCCTGGAGCGCGGCCACGGGCCGGTCCAGGGCACTCGCCGCCAGGGTGGCGACCCGCTCCTGCTCACTGCCGAACAGGGTCGCGAGTGCGGTGCGCTTGGCGTCGTCGACCAGTTCCTCACGGTGGAGCACCTGGCCCGTGAGGCGGGCCTGGAGCTCATCGAGGATCGGTCCCGCGGCGGGGTCGAGGTGCACGCCGAGCATCGGCGCAGCGAGCTCGTAGCCGACGGTGCCGGCCACGGGCCACTCGTCGCGGAACCGCTCGCCGTGCTCGAGGATCTTCTCCACCACGAGGTAGGCATCGCTGCCCACCGCGGCACGCAGGTCGTCGAGGTAGCCCACCGGGTCGGCCAGGCCGTCGGGGTGGTCGATGCGCAGCCCGTCGAGGGTGCCGTCGGCGATCAGGGGGAGCACGGCGGCGTGGACGTCGGCGAAGACCTCGGGGTCCTCGACGCGCACGGCACCGAGGGTGTCGACGTCGAAGAACCGGCGGTAGTCGAGCTCTGCGTTGGCACGGCGCCAGTAGCCGAGCCGGTAGTACTGACGGTCGAGGACCTCGCGCAGTCGTGCGCGGTCCTCACGGCAGGTGGCGATGGTCGCCTCCACGGCCCCAGGGTCGAGCCCCGCGGCCTCCAGGCTCCCCGCTGCCAGGGGCCAGGCATGGTCGTAGTAGACGACGCGCCAGGCCGGTGTACGGCCGTCGTCGACGCAGGCGAGCTGCAACGCGTCGCCGGCCAGCGCCGCATCGAGTGGCTCCCCGAGCTCCGGCAGCAGCAGCGTCGGCTGCTCGTGGGCACCCGGCTGCCAGTGGATGTCGAGGTGGCGGCCGTAGCGCCCCTCGGGGCCGTGGGCCAGCACGTCCCACCACCACGGGTTGGCGGGGCTGACCAGGCCGACGTGGTTGGGGACGATGTCGAGGATGAGCCCGAGCCCGGCGGCCTGGGCGGTCACCGCGAGTGCCCGCAGCCCCTCCTCGCCCCCGAAGCTCGCCCGGATCCGTGAGGGATCGATCACGTCGTAGCCGTGGGTCGAACCCGGCACGGCCTCGAGCGCGGGTGAGAGGTACAGGTGGCTGATGCCGAGGTCCGAGAGGCGCGCAACCAGCTGCTGCGCGTCGGCGAAGGTGAAGCCGTCGTGCAACTGCACCCGGTAGGTCGCCCGGACCGGCCGCTGCGGCGGCCCGGATCCGGGTGGCGGCGCAGCTGCCCCCGGCTGGCCGGCAGCCGCAGGGACCCCGCTACTCATCGTTTCCCCTGGCTGGACCCCGACGGCGGTGTGCGGTCCTCAGCGTCCTCGGCGGCGGCCTCTTCGGCGGCGTCCGCGTCGTGGTTGGCGTCCGCGGCACGATCCGCGGCCCGCTGCTCGATCTCCGCCCGCTCGAGGCCGGCCCGGTCCTCGCGCAGGAGGACGAAGCCGCGCGAGGGCACCTCGCGCTGATCGCCGAGCGCCACCTCCTCGCGGACATCGTCCGGGGCACGCAGTCGGCGTTCATCGGTGTCGAGCACCACGACGAAGCCGGCACGTGGCCCTTCGGAAGGGATCGTGAAGGTCATGGGCTCGTAGTGGGCGTTGATGAGCAGCAGGAAGGCGTCGTCCTCGACCAGCGAACCGCGCTCGTCAGCGCTCGCCAGGCCGGAACCGTTGAGGAAGATCTGCAGGGACTTGGCGAACCCGGTCTCCCAGTGCTCGTCGGACATCAGCTCACCGTCGGGTGTCAGCCACGCGATATCGCTGAAGCGCTCACCGCGGACGGCCCGGCCCTCGAAGAAGCGCTTGCGGCGGAACACCGGGTGCTGGTTGCGCAGCTCGATCAGATCCTGGGTCCAGGCCAGCAGATCGTGGTCCATCTCCGCCCAGTCGAACCAGGAGATCTCGTTGTCCTGGGCGTAGCCGTTGTTGTTGCCGCCCTGGGTCCGGCCGATCTCATCGCCGCCGAGCAGCATCGGCACCCCCTGACTGAGCAGCAGGGTGGTCAGCAGGTTGCGCTGCTGGCGGGCCCGCAGCTGCAGTACCGCAGGGTCGGTGGTCGGGCCCTCGACCCCGCAGTTCCAGGAACGGTTGTCGTCGGTGCCGTCCTGGTTGTCCTCACCGTTGGCCTCGTTGTGCTTGTCGTTGTAGGAGACCAGATCCTGCAGGGTGAAGCCGTCGTGGGCGGTGACGAAGTTGATCGAGGCGCTCGGTCGGCGGCGGTCCGACTGGTAGAGGTCGCTGGAGCCGGTGAAGCGGGCGGCGAACTCCGGGATGGTCTCATCCACCCCCCGCCAGAAGTCGCGCACGGTGTCGCGGTAGTCGCCGTTCCACTCCGACCACAACGGCGGGAAGTTGCCGACCTGGTAGCCGCCCTCCCCGATGTCCCAGGGCTCGGCGATCAGCTTGACCTGGCTGATGACCGGGTCCTGCTGGATCACCTCGAAGAAGGTGGACAGGCGGTCCACGTCGTGCAGTTCCCGCGCCAGGGTGGAGGCCAGGTCGAAGCGGAACCCGTCGACGTGCATGTCCTCGACCCAGTACCTGAGGCTGTCCATGATCAGCTGCAGCACGTGGGGGTGGCGCATGTTCATGGAGTTGCCCGTGCCGGTGTAGTCCATGTAGTAGCGGGGGTCGTCGTCCATCAACCGGTAGTAGGCCTGGTTGTCGAAGCCTTTCAGGCTCAGCGTCGGCCCCAGGTGGTTGCCCTCGGCGGTGTGGTTGTAGACGACGTCGAGGATGACCTCGATGCCCGCTTCGTGCAGGGTGCGGACCATGCGCTTGAACTCCGGCACGACCCGCTCGGCTTCGACCGAGGCGTACTCGTTGTGGGGCGCGAGGAAGGCGATGGTGTTGTAGCCCCAGTAGTCGCTGAGCCCCTGCTCGACGAGGTGGTGCTCGTGGATGAAGCGGTGGACCGGCAGCAGCTCGATCGCGGTCACACCGAGGTCGACGAGGTGCTGGACGACGGCGGGGTGCGCGAGCCCGGAGTAGGTCCCACGCTGATGGTCGGGCACAGCCGGGTGGCGCATCGTCAGGCCCTTGACGTGGGCCTCGTAGATCACGGTCTCGTGCATCGGGGTCCGGGGGGCTGCGTCGTTGCCCCAGTCGAAGAAGGGCTGGGTGACCACGCCACGGGGGACGTGGCGCGCGGAGTTCTTGGTGTTCATCGGCCCGTCGGGGTTGCCGAAGCGGTAGCCGAAGATCGCCTCGTCCCAGTTGAGATCACCGACGACCGTCTTGGCGTAGGGGTCGAGGAGCAGCTTGTGGGGGTTGCAGCGCAGACCGCGGCGGGGGTCGTAGGGCCCGTGCACCCGGAAGCCGTAGCGGGTTCCCGGGGCGACATCGGGGGCATAGCCGTGCCACACGAAGCCGCTGACCTCCGGCAGGGGGATGCGCTCCTCGCGGGTCTTGGTGTGGAAGATGCACAGTTCCACCTTCTCCGCCACCTCGGAGAACACGGAGAAGTTGGTGCCGAAGCCATCGAAGGTGGCACCCAGGGGGTAGGCCCGTCCGGGCCACAGCTCCGTGCTCATGCGTCGTCCCTCTCGATCGTGCCCCCAGCGACGAGCACGCGCACGCTGCGTGGGGCCAGTGGGACCACCAGCGAGGTGGTGGCCGACGACGCGTGCTGGCGCGGCGGCCCCGCCGGGTCCACCCCACCATGATGCCGTGCCGCGGTGGAGAAGCGCTCGTCCCAGTGGCCGGGCGCGTGCGCCAACGCCACCTCGACCTCGCGGTCGTCGGCGTTGATCGCGATCACCACCGCACCCAGGGGACCACTGCGGTGCAGCCCGATCGCCTGGGCGCCGGGCACCAGGGTCGCGTCGACGTCGTGTCCGGCGGGATCGTGGAGCACCGGCAAGGCACGGCGCAGGGCGATGAGCTCGCGGTACAGCGCGAACATCTCCTGGTGCGCGCCCCCGTCATGGGCGAGGTCGAGGTCGAGGGTCGAGCGGGTGAAGGTCTCCTCCGACTGCGGGTCCGGGGCCTCACCCTGCCACGCGAAGGTGGCGAACTCCTCGCGGCGTCCCGTCCGCACGGCCTCCACCAGGTCCAGGTCGGTATGGGAGACGAAGTACTGGAAGGGCGCCGGCTCGGCGTACTCCTCGCCCATCCACAGCATCGGCACATAGGGCGCGGTCAGCAGTGTGGCGGCCGCCACCTCGAGCCCTGCTCGGTCGGTCAACGCGGTGAGCCGCTCCCCCAGCATCCGGTTGCCGACCTGATCGTGGTTCTGCACGCACACCACGAACCGGTCGTAGGGCACGTCGCGGCCGGGCCGCCCGACGGTGCGCTGGCGGTGCTCGGAGTACCGGCCGGCGTGCAGGTAGCGGTCCCGCAGCATCGGGACCAGGTCGGCCAGGCCGTCGTGGTCGACGTAGTAGCCGTCGCGCTCACCGGTCAGCGCCACGTGGACGGCGTGGTGGAAGTCGTCGGCCCACTGGGCGTCCATGCCGTACCCGCCGGCGGCCACGTCGCGCACCAGCCGCGGGTCGCACAGATCGGACTCGGCGATGACGTGGACGGGCTTGCCGAGCCGCTCGCCCTCACGCTTGACCGCGGTGGTGAACTCCTCCAACAGGTGCACCGCCGAGGTGTCCACGATCCCGTGCACCGCGTCGAGCCGGAAGCCGTCGAGGTGGAGCTCACGCACGCAGGCGATGCCGTGCTCCACCACGAAGCGGCGCACCGCGTCGGCATCCTCTGCGTCGGTGTTGAGCCCCGGCCCCCAGGGGGTCCCGCGCTGCTCGGTCAGGTAGGGGCCGAAGTCGTCGAGGTGGTTGCCCTCGGGACCGACGTGGTTGTAGACCACGTCCAACCACACCGCGAGCCCCCGGGCGTGGGCGGCGTCCACCAGCCGGCGCAGGCCCTCCGGGCCGCCGTAGGAGTCCTGCACCGCGAAGGGCAGCACCCCGTCGTAGCCCCAGTTGCGCCCTCCGGAGAACTGCCACACCGGCAGCAGCTCGATCGTGGTGATCCCGAGCTCCACGAGGTGATCGAGCCGGTCCACCACCGCGTCGAAGGTGCCTGCGGGCGTGAAGGTGCCGACGTGGAGTTCGTAGACCACCTGCTCGTGCAGCGGTGGTGCGCGGAAGCCCGCGTCGGTCCAGGCGAAGTCCTGCCAGGGATCGATGGCCGAGGGACCGAGTGGCCCCTCGGGTTGGAAACGCGACGCCGGGTCTGCCCGGTCGAGGGAGCTGCCGTCGGCGGCGTGGAGGCGGTAGCGGTACCGGGTGCCGGGTGCCACATCGGTGAGCGTGCCGGCGAAGTAGCCACGGCGCCCGGCCGCCAGTGGCACCACACGGGCCTCGCCCTCGGGGTCGAGGACCACCTCGACGCCGTGGGCGCGTGGTGCCCACACCACTGCCTGTGCGCGGGCGTCGCCCAGCCAGCGCACCCCGAGCCCGGGGGGACTGCCCGGTGCGGTCATGCTCGGGTCGAGCACACCGGCGCCGTCAGCACCTCCCGCGTCCGCAGCGGCCGGATCATCCGCAGGCACACCGAGCACGTGGCTCGGCAAGGGCGGCGGTGTGGGCGGGGTCGCGCTCACGGGAGGGCCTTCGGGTCGGGGTTGGCTACAGCAGCTGGGTGGCTCCACCAGCGATGCGTGGGACGGGAGACGGTGGGGGCACTTCGGCGGCAGCTCCACGACGACCGCTACCGCGACATCGTGCGCGCTCGGGGGGGACCGCGCGGGGGCACGTCCGGGCGCCCACCGCGGTCAGGTGCCGACCTCGGCGGCGAGCCCGGTGGTGGGGATGGCGACGTCCAGCGCCACGGCAGCCCGGGTCAGCTCCTCGAGCCAGCGCGTCGCCGCGGCATCTCCGGCGCTGGCCCGCCGGGCCAGTCCGACGTGGTGCTCGGTGACCAGCCGCCACAGCACGTCCTGTGCGGGGGTGAGATCGACCTCGAAGGGGACGAGGTCCACCACCTCGATCAGATCCCTCACCCGCTGCAGGGTCCCTGCATGGCGCGGCTCGAAGGTCGTCATCGGGTCCGACCCACCCGACAGCAGCTCGGCGATGCGGCCGGCGATGCGGGCGACGGACGTCGACAGGGTGTGGGCGAGGCCATCGCTGTCGAGCTCCGCACCGAAGCGCTGCGCTTCGATGAGCAGGTCCTCCACCCGGGAGGGGTCGGGGCCGCTGGTACCGAGCTGCGAGGACAACTCAGCGTTGAGCACCACCTCGGCGGCGCTGCGCAGCGCGGCGGGCATATCCGCGTCCAGCTCCGCGAGGTAGCGCATCAGCGGCGCCCGACCCCGGAAGATGCCCCGGTAGGAGGCTTCCACCTCCTCCATCGTCGCCGACAGCACGCGGTCGAGGATGCGCTGCTGCTGGTCCCGGAACAGATCGCGCAGGGTGTAGGGCTCACCGGGGAACACCCGGTCGATGGTGCGGATCACCGCGGGGAAGTCCGCGGTCTGGAAGTGGTGGGCGAGCTCCTCGCGCAACGCGGTGGCATCGGCCTCGGCGCCACGGGGACGGACCCCGCAGACGAAGCTGTGGTCACCGAGGTGGAGGACGGCGTACTCGAAGGTGGCCTCGTCGGTGGTCACCAGGGAGGTGACGGTCAGCTTGCCGACCCCGAGCTGGGCACGGCCGGCCCGGCCACGATCCTCGTCCGCACGCAGCACCTCGAAGGCGCCGATGCGCTCCGCCTGACCGTAGCTCTCCGACAGGCTGGAGATGGCGAAGTGCGCCGTGACGTGCTGGAGGCCGATGACCCCGGGGCGCACCATCTGCTCGTAGATCCCCCGCCCGTCGACGTAGCGCGCATCGTTGGACTCCGCACGGGCCAACTGCGCGACGAACCGCTCCTCGAGCCCATCACCGATGCCGAGGTCCTCCGCCAACTGGATGGCGCGGGCGGCGTAGCGCAGCACCTGGACGGGCTCGGGACGGGAGATCTCCTCGAAGAACCACCCACAGCTGGTGAACATCAGCATCGCGTGCCGCTGCAGTTCGAGCAGCTTGAGGACCCGTGCGGTCTCCGCCGCATCGAGGCTGTGCCGGCCGTGCGCCTCCAGGAACCGCCCGGTGGCACCGGTGCGGTCGAGGATGACCTCGATGTAGTCGTCCCGGGCCGCCCAGGGGTCGGTGAGCAGCGCGCGAGCAGCGTCCTCGTAGCGGGTGGCGAGCTCCGTGCCGAGCTCGTCGAGAGCGACCCGAAGGGGGGCACGCCAGCGCTGGTGCCCACCCGACTCGCTGGCGCAACCGCAGTCCGAGCGCCACCGCTCCACCCCGTGGGCACAGCTCCAGGAGCTCTTCTGCACCACCTCCGCCTGGTGGGTGGGTGGGTGCGTGGCCAGGTAGGCCGCGTAGTTGGTGAGCTCGACGTCGTCGCGGGCGTCGAGCCGATCGAGGGCGGCGGCCAGCGCCATCTCCCCGTGATGGTGGTGATGGCCGTAGGACTCACCGTCGGTGGCGATGTTGACGAGCTGTGCGCCGCTGCGACCGTTGAAGCCCTGCAGCAGCCGGTCGGCGAACCGCCGACCATCGATCAGCAGCCCCTCGAAGGCCACCCCCTGGGAGAGGGGACCGTCGTAGAAGAACACATCGATCGACCTGCCCGAGGCCAGCTCGACCCGGTAGGGCATCGTGGGATCGACGCGCCCCCCGCTGACGTCCTGCCAGGCGTCGCCGCCGATGGGCCTGGCGCGTGCCGCCTGGTAGGGAGAGAGCACCGTGAAGCGCACCCCTTCGTCCGCCAAGAGCTCCAGTGTCGCGTCGTCGACGGCGGTCTCCGCCAGCCACATGCCTTCGGGGACCCGGCCGAACCGCGCGGTGAAGTCGCGCACCCCCCACACGATCTGTGTCCTGGCGTCACGCGGGTTGGCCAGGGGCATGATGGCGTGGTTGTAGACCTGCGCCATGGCCGAACCGTGGCCGAACCGTTCACGGCTGAGCTGGTCCGCGGCCAGCACCGCGACGTAGGTCCCCGGCGCGAAGGCCTCCATCCACGACAGCAGGGTGGGCCCGAGGTTGAAGCTGATGCGGGCGTAGTTGTTGACCAGCTGGGTGATGCGGCCGTGGTTGTCGAGGATGCGGGCGCGCGTGTTGGGGTCGTAGCACTCCGCGGTGATCCGCTCGTTCCAGTCGTGGTAGGGGTAGGCCGCGGGCTGCTGTTCCACCAGCTCCAGCCACGGGTTCTCCCGCGGAGGCTGGTAGAAGTGCCCGTGGACACAGATGAAGCGTTGCACACGTGCTCCGAGCAGGTCTCGGTAGGTTCGGGAGGGATCGCGTCCGGGTTCTGGCGGGACCACGGCGCAGATCCACCCTCAGCGTATGCCAACGCGCCACCTGGAGCCGGACGCGTGGGCTGCGAACGCTGGAGGACTCCCCCCGGGAGCACAGGCCGGTACGCCCCGGACCGCGCCCGGATCGGGGCCAGCGCCGGCCCGGGCCGCGCCCGGACCGGCGCCGGCACCCCCGGGCCGCGCCCACGGGAGGTCGACGGACCGATCTAGGCGTCGGACGCCCGTGGGAGGAACACCTCCACCGACAGCGGCGGCAGGGTGATCACCGCGGAGTGCGACCGGCCGTGGAAGGGGTGGGGCAGGGCGTCGATCCCGCCGAGGTTGCCCACGCCGGAACCCCCGTACTCCGTGGCATCGCTGTTGAAGGATTCCAGCCAGTGGCCGCCGTGGGGCAGGCCCACCCGGTAGTTCTCGCGCACCAGCGGTGTGAGGTTGGCGACCACCAGCGCCGATGCACCGTCGCGGGCCCGACGCAGGAAGCTGACCACCGAGCTCTGCCAGTCACTGCCGTCGAGCCACTCGAAGCCGAAGGGCTCGCAGTCGCCCTCGTACAACGCCGGGGTCTGGCGGTACATCGTGGCGAGATCCTTCAGGCAGTGCAGGAGCTGGCGGTGGTGGGGGTCACCGTCGAACAGGTGCCAGTCCAGGGAACGCTCATGGGCCCACTCCGACCACTGGCCGAACTCACTCCCCATGAACAGCAGCTTCTTGCCCGGAGTGGTGAACATGTAGGTGTACAACGCCCGCAGGTTCGCGAAACGCTGCCAGGTGTCACCCGGCATCTTGGCGAGCAGCGAGCCCTTGCCGTGGACCACCTCGTCGTGGGACAGGGGCAGCGTGTAGTTCTCCGAGTAGGCGTAGACCGACCGGAAGGTGAGCTGGTCGTGGTGGTACTTGCGGTGGACCGGATCACGCTGGAAGACCTCGAGGGTGTCGTGCATCCACCCCATGTCCCACTTGAAACCGAACCCGAGCCCGCCGAGGTAGGTCGGGCGTGAGACCATCGGCCACGAGGTCGACTCCTCGGCGAAGGTCTGCACGTCGGGGAACCGGGCGAACACCTCGGTGTTGAACCGGCGGAGGAACTCGATGGCCTCCAGGTTCTCGTTGCCGCCGTGGACGTTGGGGATCCACTCCCCGTCCTCACGCGAGTAGTCGAGGTAGAGCATGGATGCCACCGCGTCGACCCTGAGACCGTCGATGTGGTACTCCTCGAGCCAGAACATCGCCGAGGACAGCAGGAAGGCCACCACCTCGCTGCGGCCGTAGTTGAAGATGTAGCTCGACCAGTCGGGATGGAAGCCCTGACGGGGGTCGGCGTGCTCGTAGAGGTGGGTGCCGTCGAAGTTGCCGATGGCGAACTCGTCGGTGGGGAAGTGGCTCGGTACCCAGTCGAGGATCACGCCGATACCCGCCTGGTGGAGGCGGTCGATCAGGTACTTGAAGTCCTGGGGCGTGCCGTAGCGGGAGGTGGGGGCGAAGAAGCCCGTGCACTGGTAGCCCCAGGAGCCGTAGAAGGGGTGCTCCATCACGGGGAGGAACTCCACATGGGTGAAGCCCATGGCCTCCACGTGGTAGATCAGCGGATCAGCCAGTTCCCGGTAGGTCATCGGGCGTGGACCGGAGCCGTCGTCCTTGCGCCGCCAGGAACCGAGGTGGAGCTCGTAGATGGCCATGGGCGCATCCAGGCCCTGGCGTTCGCCCCTGCCGTGCATCCACTCGTCATCGTCCCACTCGTAGGCGATGTCCCACACCTTGGACGCGGTGTGGGGCGGGGTCTCCGCATGGAGGGCGTAGGGGTCGGACTTGTCGACGGCGAACCCGTCGACGTGGGAGATGAGGTGGTACTTGTAGCCGTCACCGACCTGCGCACCCGGGACGAAGACCTCCCAGATACCGCTCACCCCGCGGGCGGCCATCCGTCCCTCGGGCGAGCGTCGGTCCCAGCCGTTGAAGTCACCGATGACCGTGACCTCGCGGGCGTTGGGGGCCCACACGCAGAAGTGCACACCGGCCACCCCGTCGGCATCGGTCGCCGGATGGGAACCGAGTTTCTCCCACAGTCGCAGGTGGGTTCCCTCGTTGAACAGGAACAGATCGTCATCGGTGATCGGGGACGTCGAGGACGTCGAGGACGTCGAGGACGTGGGGGGCGTCGAGGACGTGGGGGGCGTCGGGCTCGTCATGCTGTCACCTCGCGGTCGAGGACCTGGGCGATCCCGGCGAGCGGGATCGAGACCCACGTGGGTCGGTTGTTCATCTCATAGCCCAGCTCGTAGACGGCCTTCTCCAGCAGGAAGGCGTCGAGGAGCAGGCGCAGGTGGTCGGGATCGTCGGGGACGAAGGGTTGGTCGGCAGCCACCTCGAGGTAGCCCTCGAGGAAGGCCGCGCTCACCCAGGTCAGCCACCGGTCCAGCCACGCGGTCAGCAGCTCGTGGTTGGGGTGGTCGGGGGTGACCAGGCCGCGGTCCACCTGGTCACGCAGGGTCGAGGACGTCGCGTACTGGAAGCTGCGCAGCATCCCGGCCACGTCGCGCAGGGGCGAGCGCTTCAGGCGCCGCTCCCCCAGTGGCCGGGACGGCTCGCCCTCGAAGTCGATGATCACGACATCACGCCCGGTGGACAGCACCTGACCGAGGTGGAAGTCCCCGTGGGTGCGGATCCGCGTCGCGTCGATCGGGCCGGCGGTCAGGGCCTTCACGCGTTCGAGCAGTGCTGACTCAGCCGCGACGATGCGCTGGACCTCGGCGGCGAGCTGGGGGTCGTTGAGGTTGCGTGCTTCGCGGCCCGCGGCACGCAGTCCGAGCCGCACGGCGTTGCGGATCGACTGGTAGAGGCTGCGCTGGCTGAGCCGGGTCATCGGCTCGGGCGTGAAGGCCGGATCACCACGGTCGTCGGACAGCGCTACATGGAGCTCCGCGGTCCGTACGCCCAACAGGTGGGCACTGGCCAGGAAGGGTCCGATCGCCACATGGGCGCTCTCGGGAAGCCCGCTGCGGGCCGTGGCCAGGGCGAGCGGGTCGCCGGCGTGCTTGATCCGGCTCGGCATGGTGCCGTCAGGGTCGGAGACCACACGCTCGGCGAAGCGGCCGAGCTCGTCGAGGGTCAGCGACCACGCGTCGCCCTCGTTGGGCACGAAACGCTGGAACATCGCCAGGGTCCGTGGGGTCGCGTTGCCGCCGGTCTCCACGTCGAGGGAGCCGACCACCGCAGGCACGGTCTCGAAGCGGTCGAGGTGGGCGCCGAGCTCCACATCGGGGCTGACCCCGTCCTCGAGCCGGCGCAGCACCTTCATCAGCACGGCATCGCCGAACAGCACCGAGGTGTTGGACTGCTCGCCTCTGAGCAGGTGGGAATCGAGGTGCCCGCCGTCCTGGTCCCGCTCGAAGGCGGCCGTCTGGGAGCCGACCAGCGTGGCGCTCTGTCCCTCGTGGCGACGACGCTTGACCATCGCCTGGTGCAGGACCTGCTGGGCGTGCTCGTCGGTCAGCGCGTCGACCAGCACCCCGGAGCTGGCCTTGGAGCCCTGCCCCTTGACCGTGGCCAGCACGGCGTGCGGTTGGACGGCGAGCAGGCGGCCGGCCTCCTCGCCCTCCGCGAAGCTCACGGGGACGACGTAGGACTCGGGCTCACCGTCGACGTACTCGACCTCGACGATCAGCACGTGGAGGACCGGCTTGTCCTTCGGGCCCACCGGGATCGCATGGACCACCGAGGTGTTGCGCACGGTCCGGGCCTTGCCCCCGAACCACCGTTGGCGCTGCAGCACGTCGGGCAGCACGGCCTCGAGGCGTCCACGCCCCGGCCCGCGGAGCAGCGCCGTCCACTCACCGGAGACGGTCACCTGTGGGAGCGCCACCTCGTCCTCCTGGTCGATCGACGCATCACCGGCGAACTCCGGCACCTTCGACAGGGTGACGCTGGCGGGGTCACGCTCGAGGGAGAACCACAGGTACTGGTAGGGCCCCATCGTGAGCAGGTAGGGCTGGTCGGTGATGCGGGGGAAGGTGCTGCGGCCGAGCAGTTCCACCGGGAACCGGCCGGCGTGCTCCTCGAGGTCGAGCTCGCAGGCCTGTGCGTAGCGTGACAGGTTCGCCACCACCAGGACCTGCTCCTCAGCGTGGGTGTCGGGGTCGGTCCAGGACCGGACGAAGGCGAGCACCTTGGCGTTGTCGGGCGAGAGCATCGTCAGCTCACCACGACCGAACACCCGGTGGCGCTTGCGGAGCGCGATCATGCGCTTCATCCACCACAGCAGGCTGCGCGGGTTGTTCTGCTGGGCCTCGACGTTGACCGACTCCACGTGGTACTCGGGGTCGATGATCGTCGGCAGGTACAGCTTCTGCGGGTTGGCCCGGGAGAAGCCGCCGTTGCGGTCCGAGGACCACTGCATCGGGGTCCGCACGCCGTTGCGGTCACCGAGGTAGACGTTGTCGCCCATGCCGATCTCATCGCCGTAGTAGAGGATCGGCGTGCCCGGCAGGCTGAACAGCAGGGAGTTCATCAGCTCGATCAGCCGGCGGTCGTTGCCGAGCAGCGGCGCGAGGCGACGTCGGATGCCGAGGTTGACGCGCATGTCGTGCTCGCGCGCGTAGGCGCGGTACATGTAGTCACGTTCCTCGTCGGTGACCATCTCGAGGGTGAGCTCGTCGTGGTTGCGCAGGAAGATGCCCCACTGGGATTCCTCGGGGATCGCGGGGGTCTGCTGCAGGATGTCGACGATCGGGAACCGGTCCTCCTGCGCCACGGCCATGAACAGCCGTGGCATCAGGGGGAAGTGGAAGTTCATCTGGCACTCGTCGCCGTCGCCGAAGTAGTCGGCGGCGTCCTCGGGCCACTGGTTGGCCTCGGCGAGGAACATCCGGTTCGGGTGCCGGTCGAGGTGGCTACGCAGCTCCTTCAGGAAGAGGTGGGTCTCGGGCAGGTTCTCCCCGTTGGTGCCGTCGCGGACGAACAGGTACGGGATCGCATCGAGGCGCATCCCGTCCACGCCGGTCTCCGCCCAGAAGTCCAGTACGTCCTTGACGGCCTGCTGCACGTCGGGCGAGTCGAAGTTGAGGTCCGGCTGGTGGTGGAAGAACCGGTGCCAGTAGTACTGACCGGCCTCACCGTGCCAGGTCCAGTTCGAGGCCTCGAAGTCCTCGAAGATGATGCGGACGTCCTGCCACTTCTCCGGGGTGTCCGACCACATGTAGAACCCGCGCTCCCGGCTGCCGGGTGGGGCCTTGACGGCGCGCTGGAACCAGGCGTGCTGGTCGGAGGTGTGGTTGATCACGAGCTCGGTGATGACCTTCAGCCCCCGGGCGTGCGCCTCCTCGACGAAGCGCTTGAACTGGCGCATCGTGCCGTAGTCGCGGTTGATGGCGGTGTAGTCGGCGATGTCGTAGCCGTCATCACGCCCCGGTGAGGGGTAGAAGGGCAGCAGCCACAGGGCGGTGACCCCGAGGTCCTGGAGGTAGTCCAGCTTCTGCGTCAGCCCCGCGAAGTCACCGATGCCGTCGTCGTTGGCGTCGAAGAACGCGCGCACGTGCAACTCGTAGATGACGGCGTCCTTGTACCACTGGGGGTCGTCGAGGACGCGGGGCTCATCGGGGCTCATGCGGATGCGATCTCCTGGCGTTGGGGTGGCTCCGGGTGGCGGCCGGCTACAGCTGGCGGGGGTTGGCCTACAGCGTTTCGCCGTAGCGGTCGGGGAAGTGACGTGGAGCAAACGGTGGCGGTGGGGGCGGCGGTGGCGGTCAGGCGCCGGGGTCGTGGTCGTGCTCGTCGCGGTGGGGGACGCGTACCTCGAAGATGTGGGCGGGGGCGACGTGGGGGTCGAGCTGGACGAAGTTCTCCGGCCCGTGCCAGTGGTAGGTGCCACCACCGAAGATGTCGACCAGTTCGAAGTGATCGGTGTCCTCGGCCAGGCCGAGCGCTTCGAGGTCGAGCCAGGTCGTACCCGCCTGCGTCTCATGCGGATCGAGGTTGACGATCGTCAGGATCACGTCCCGGCCGGAGCGGTCGGTCTTCGAGTAGGCCAGCAGCTGGTCGTTCTTGACCTCATGGAAGGTCAGGGTGCGGTCCTGTTGCAGAGCCGGGTGGGCGTGGCGGATCTGGTTGACCAGGCGGATCACCTCGGCCAGCGACCAGTGCTGCTGATCCGCGTCCCAGGTCTTGATCTCGTACTTCTCATTGTCGAGGTACTCCTCCGCTCCCGGTCGGTTGGCCGACCACATCAGCTCGAAGGCCGGCCCGTACATCCCGTAGTTGGCGGTGAGCGTCGCGGCCAGGACCAGCCGCTGGACATACATCGGGCGACCGCCGTGCTGGAGCTGATCGGTGAGGATGTCGGGGGTGTTGGGCCAGGCGTTCGGCCGGAAGAAGTCCGCTACCTCGGTGTGGAACAGCTCCGTGTAGTAGTCCTGGATCTCCTGCTTGTGACGGCGCCAGGTGAAGTAGGTGTAGGAGTGGTTGAACCCGCGCATCGCCAGCTCGTACATCACCTTCGGCCGGGTGAAGGCCTCGGCGAGGAAGATGCACTCCGGGTGGTCAGCCTTCAGCTCGCCCAGGCACCACTCCCAGAACACGAAGGACTTGGTGTGGGGGTTGTCCACACGGAAGATCCGCACCCCCTCGGCGATCCAGTGATCGAACACGCCCTTCAGCGCCTGCCACAGCCCCTCGGGGTCGGAGGTCTCGAAGTCGATCGGGTAGATGTCCTGGTACTTCTTTGGCGGGTTCTCCGCGTACTGGATCGAGCCGTCGGGACGCTGCTTGAACCACTCCGGGTGCTCGCTCACCCAGGGGTGATCCGGGGAGCACTGGAAGGCGATGTCCAGGGCCAGCTCCATGCCGCGGTCCTGGCAGGCGGCCACCAGGGCGCGCAGGTCAGCGGGGGTGCCGAGCTCGGGGTGGATGTCGAGGTGGCCGCCCTCGGAACCGCCGACCGCCCAGGGCGAGCCGGGGTCGCCGGGCTCGGCGTCGATGACGTTGTTGCGTCCCTTGCGGTGGCTGGTGCCGATCGGGTGGATGGGCGGTAGGTAGACCACATCGAAGCCCATGCCCTGGATGTGGTCGAGCCGGTCGATCACGTCGCGCAGGGTCCCGTGACGTTCGGGATCGGGTGCAGCGGAGCGGGGGAACAGCTCGTACCAGGTGGAGAAGGCCGCACGCTCGCGGTCGATCTCCACCTCGTAGGTCGCGGAACGCACCGCGTGGGCCCGGGGGTCGTAGCGGCGCGCGAGCTCCGCAGCTTCGCGGGCCGTGGCGCGGTCGGCGCGGGCATGGGCGTCCAGGGTGGGATCGGTGAGGTGGTCCGCGAGCTCCTTGAGCTGGTCACGGTCGGGGCCCTTGGCCCGCTTGGAGCGCTGGGTGAACAGGTCCGCGCCGATGGCCAGATCCACCTCCTCGAGGGTCCCCGCGTCGGCCTTGGTGCGGGTGTCGCGCACCCAGGTGGAGAGGTGGTCCATCCAGGCCACCACCCGGAAGTGCATCCGGCCGAGGGCGCCGGGCGTGAAGCTGCCGGTCCACTGGTCGTTGCTGACCAACGACAGCTGCGCCTCATACCACGTGCTCTGACCCTCCTGCCGGTACTGCACCACCGCAGCCAACATGTCGTGGGAGTCACCGACGATGTCCGCGGTGACATCCACCGGTCGTCCGATGACGGCTTTGGCCGGGTACCGGCCGTCGAGCACGCTCGGCCGTACCCGCTGGATACTCGCACGCTGTCGGGTGGCTGCGCTCACGGGTGCCTCGTCACGTAGTGGGGGCTGTGGGGTGGCTGTGGGGTGTTCTGGAGGCCAGGCGGCGGTGCGGGTGCGGGGACGGTCGCCTGGATCCGGGCAGCGGCGAGGAACCGTCGCTCTCGCGGCCCTGCCCTCCCTCGCTTGCGCGCTCTCCGCTCACCCGTCCCCACTGTAGTGGCGTGTCTCGCCGTGGGTGCCGGTATCCCCTGCCCATCCGTCGGGGCTCGACGCACGCTCCCGGGCAGGGTCGCAGGCACAGCAGACCCGGTGGCCGGGCGCAGCAGACCCGGTGGCCCGGCGCATCCGACGCCCGCACCCCGAGGGGCACGACGGCCTTGACCGCGAGCCGCGACGGATCAACCCGCAGCGGCACGCGATGCCGCCAACAGCTCATCTGCCGCGGCGTAGGGGTCCAGGACACGGGCTTCGACCCGTGCAGCGAGCGCGTCGAGAAGGTCGTCCTCACCCTCATCCAGACGGGCGAAGGTCCGGCGCGTGGCTTCCAGCGCGAGCTCGCGGACCAGGTGCCGGACCCGCGCGTGCCGCCGGGCCGCACCGCCGCCCCCACCGGCCAGATGCGCTGCGTGCGCATCGAGCGCCGCGACGACCTCGTCGACGCCCTCCCCTCGCACGGCGACGGTCCGCAGGATGGGTGGCCACCAGCTGGACGCGTCCTCGTCCTCTCCGGCCGTGGCGTGGCCGAGCTCCAGCATGCCGCGCAGCTCCGACTCCAGGCGGCCAGCGCCCGTCGCGTCGGCCTTGTTGATCACGAAGAGATCGGCGACCTCCAGGATCCCGGCCTTGGCAGCCTGCACCCCGTCGCCCATCCCCGGTGCCAGGGCGATCAGCGTGGTGTCGGCGGTCGCGGCGATCTCCACCTCCGACTGACCCACGCCGACGGTCTCGATGATGACGTCGTCGAACCCCGCGGCGTCGAGCACCACCACGGCCTGGGGCGTGGCGAAGGACAGGCCGCCGAGGTGACCACGGGAGGCCATGGAGCGGATGAACACGCCCGCGTCGGCGTGGTGGCCCTGCATCCGGATCCGGTCGCCGAGCAGGGCACCGCCGCTGAAGGGTGACGAGGGGTCCACCGCCAGGATCGCCACGCTGCGACCCGCTGCCCGCAGCGTGGTCGCGATCGCATCGGTCAGGGTGGACTTGCCCACCCCGGGTGAACCGGTGATCCCCAGCACCCGGGCACGCCCCGCGCGGGGGTGCAGGGCACCGACGACCTCGCGCAGCTGCTCCACGGAGCCGTCCTCGACCACGGTCAGCAGGCGCGCCAGTGCGCGCCGTTCACCACGGTCGAGCCCCGCGACCAGCGCGGCGAGGTCGACTGCCACCTCAGACCTCGATGGTGAGCGCGTCGCCCTGGCCCCCGCCGCCGCACAGCGCCGCGGCCCCCGTCCCGCCACCGAGGCGGCGGAGTTGGCCGATCAGCGAGACCACGATACGGGCGCCCGAGCACCCGATGGGGTGGCCGAGCGCGACCCCACCACCACCGACGTTCACCCGTTCCTCATCGAGCCCGAGCTCCCGGGCCGAGGCGATCGCCACCGACGCGAAGGCCTCGTTGATCTCATAGCGGTCGAACCCGGAGGGGTCAGCCCCGATCTTGGCGGCAGCGGCGCGGATCGCCCCGGCCGGTTGGAGATGCAGGGACGGATCCGGACCCGCGACGGTCCCCCATGCGGTGATGGTCGCCACGGGCTCCAGGCCGTACCGCTCGGCGGCCTCACGGCTGGCGAGCACCAGGGCCGCCGCGCCGTCGGAGATCTGGGAGGCGTTGCCTGCGGTGATCGTGCCCTCCTTGGAGAACGCCGGCCGCAACCCGCCGAGGGACTCCGCCGTGGTCCCGGCACGGATGCCCTCGTCATGGTCGACCACCACCGGGTCGCCCTTGCGCTGCGGGACCTCGATGGCAACCACCTCGTCGGCGTAGGCCCCGGACTCCCAGGCCGCAGCAGCACGCTCGTGGGAACGCGCCGACCAGAGGTCCTGCTGCTCGCGGGTGATGGCCAGGCCCTTGGAGTCCTGGTAGCCGTCGGTGGCCAGTCCCATGGCGCAGCCGTCGAAGGCACAGGTCAGCCCGTCGTGCATCATGGTGTCGGTCACGGTGCCGTCGCCCATGCGGTAGCCGAACCGGGCGCGGTCCAGGACGTAGGGCGCACGCGACATCGACTCCATGCCGCCCGCCACGACCACGTCGAACTCACCGAGCCGGATCAGGTCACGGGCCCGGCTGATCGCGGTCATGCCCGACAGGCACACCTTGTTGATGGTCTCCGCAGCGACGTCCATGCCGATCCCACCGGCGACCGCCGCCTGCCGGGCGGTGATCTGGCCCTGTCCCGCCTGCAGGACGTGGCCCATGACGGTGTAGTCCACCGCGGCCGGCTCCACTCCGCCCCGCTCCAGTGCCCCGGCGATGGCCCGTCCACCGAGCTCCATCGCGCTCAGACCCGCGAGCCCTCCCGAGAACCGGCCCATCGGGGTCCGGGCGTAACCGACGACGACGACCTCTGACATCCCGCGCTCCTCCCCAGTTTGTCGGGCGAGCCTACGTCGACGCTGTCCGACACCCACAACCAGGCGGCGCAGTGGCGCCGAAGGAGGGGCAGCACGTCGGGGGACCCGACCACAGGAGCCACACAGGTGCCGACCATCATCGCTGTCCACGGCAACGGTGGCGGGGGCGAACGCTTCGCCCACGTCGCACCGCTGCTCGGCGACGGCTTCGAGCTGCGTGCGCCGACCCTGCCCGGCTTCGGCGGGCGGCCGCTGGGCGACATCGACGGCCTCGCCGGCCTGACCGACGCGCTGGGTACCGAGGTTGCGGACAGCCCGCGGCCACGCGTCCTGCTGGGCCATGGGGTGGGTGGCGCCATCGCCCTCGACCTGCTCGCCCGCGACCCCGGGCAGGTGGAGGGTGTGATCCTCCACGCGCCGGTGGGTACCCGGCTCGACACCCGCCTGTTCCCGCGCATCATGGCGCGGCGCCAGGTGCAGCGCACCGTCCAGGCCACCATCGCCCACCCCCTGCTGCGGCCGCTGCTCCGCCGGCTGGCGCTGGGTGGGGTTCCCCGCGAGACCGCGGACCGGACCCTTGCGGCCTACGGCGAGGCCGAGGCCTTCGGGCGGCTGTTCGACTGGTTGGACAGCGACTGGTTCGACGCGCTCCCGGTGCTGGCCGACCTCCCGGCGGTGGTGCTGTGGGGCGAGCGCGACCGGGTCCTCGACGCCGACCAGCGTGGGGACTACCAGCGCCTGCTGCCAGCGTCCCGCGAGGTCGTCGTACCCGGCTGGGGTCACTTCCCGATGCTCGATCGCCCGGAGGCCTACGCGCGGATGCTGACCGAGCTGAGCCGGTCGCTGGTGGCCTCCCCGGCCGATCCCGGCCCCGGCGCGTGAACGCCGCACCGCCGACCCGGTTCGTGAACGCCGCACCGCCGCCCCGGCGCGTCAGCACCGCACACCCGCCCGAGAAGGACGGCTGCGCGCGCGTGCTCGCGCTCACCGAGCCTGTGGTGGTCGACCAACTCGCCGAACGGGGTGCCAGCGGCAAGCTGGTACGCCTGGCGACGGCAGCCCGCGCGGGGCTGCGGGTCCCCACAGGGATCGTGCTGCCCGCGGAGCTGGTGGCCTCACGCACGCCAGGGCAGCTCGCGTTCGCGACGCGTGCGGCCCTCGGGGATCGGCGCGCGCCCGGGCGCCGGCGGCGTCGCCAGCACCAGAACGCGCAGCCGCTGACCGTCCCCCGCGTCGCGGTGCGCTCCGCGTTCTCCGGCGAGGACGGGTCGACGACCAGCCACGCGGGGGCCTTCACCTCCCACCTCGATGTCGCGGTCGACGATGCAGGCGCGCTGACCGCTGCCGTGGCTGCCGTTCTCGCCTCCGCCGAGCAGCACGAGCCGGCGCCTGCCCGTCGGGACGTGCTGGTGCTGGCCATGGTGCCCGCCGCCCGCGCGGGTGTCGCCTTCACCCAGGCCAGCTTCCAGGATGACCTCGTCGACCACACCGCCGGGCTCGGTGACCAGCTGCTCGGTGGTGCCGTCACCGGGGGCCGCGAGCAGCTGGCCGTCCGCGTCCGCGGTGAGCGCACGGAGGCGGGCTGGCGGGGACGGCTCCAGGGCCTGCTGCGTGACGTGCGGCGGGTCTTCGGCCCCGGTGACTGGGACGTGGAGTGGGCCGATGACGGCACGCGCTGCTGGCTGCTCCAGGTGCGGCCGATCACCGCACCGCCACGGCGCGATGAGGCGTTGACACTGGCCAACCACCGGGAGATCCTGCCCGACCTCCCCTCACGGCTGACCACGGCCACCCTCGCCGCGGCGGCCGGGGAACTGTTCGGCTACTGGCGCCGCTTCGATCCGAACCTGCCCGCCGACCGTCCCTTCGTCGAGGTCGTCCTGTGGCGGCCGGTCATCAACCTGTCCCTGTTGACCGACACCATGCGCATCCTCGGGCTGCCGACCGCCTTCGTGACCCGCTCGATGGGCGGCCAGGACGAGCTGGACGTCCCTGCCGCACCGCTGCGGCTGCTGGGCAAGAGCCCGCGGCTGTTGGCCATGGGCCTCGACCAACTCCGTGCGGTCGGCAACGGCCGCGAGACCGCGGGGCGGCTGCACACCCTCGCCGCAACGCCCGGCGATGACCTGGTCACGGTGGCCGACACGCTGCGCCGTTGCACCGTGGAGCTCATCACGGGCATGTTCGCCCTGTCGACCGCCATCAGTGGGCCCCTGGCGGTGCTGGATGCGTTGGGTGTCGCGGGCGTGCTGCACACCCGCCAGCGCACCGCGGCGACCCTGCTGTGGGAGGAACTGGACCAGTTGCGCGAACTGGTCGCCGAACGGCCTGCGGCCGCCGACGCCCTGCGCGCCGGCGCCCTGCGCGCCGACGCCGTGCGCACCGGCGACGCCGAGGTGGACGCCGCGCTCACCGCCCTGCTGTCGCGCCATGGTCACCGTGGCATCTACGAGTCCGACGTGGCCCGTCCCCGCTACGCCGAGGACCCTGCGCCGCTGCTGGAGGCCGTGGTCCACGGCCGGGCCCTGGCCAGCCCACCCGCCCTCCCGTTGCGCGCGCGGCTGGCATGGCCGCTGTGGTGGCAGGCATCCCGGGCCATGGGCGCCCGCGAGGAGCTGCGCAGCGAGGCGATGAAGGCCTTCGGCGTGGTCCGCCGCCGACTGCTCGAGCTGGCCGGGCAGCACGTCGCTGCAGGCCGGCTTCCCGAGGCGGCCGCGGTCTTCGAACTGGACCTCGACGAGCTCGCCGCCCTGGATGCCGGCGGTGCGTACACGGCCACGGCCCTCGCCGAGCGCCGCGCCGAGCTCGATCGGCTCAGCGGCTACCTCCTCCCGGATCTGCTGCACCGCAGCGACGACGTGGCGGCCTACCGGCCAGGGGCGCAGGCCGATCACGACGCGATCCAGCTGGCGGGACTCGGGCTGACCGGCGGCTCGGTGACCGGCACGGCGTGGGTGGCGGACGAGCCGGGGCCGCCACCCGCCGAACTGGAGGATGTCCCGGTGGTCCTCGTCGCGCGTGGCGTCGATGCGGGGTGGCTGGCGACCTTCTCCCGCGTTGCGGCGGTGATCGTAGAGACCGGTGGTGAGCTGTCCCACGGCTCGATCCTGCTCCGGGAGTCGGGAACCCCCGCGGTCACCAACGTGACCGGCGCGACCCGTGCCCTGCAGACCGGCGACCACATCGAGGTGCGTGCCGCGGCCGGCGTGGTGCTGCGCCACGTGGCCACGTCGAGCTGACCCGGGCGCACCCCGACCCGGCCGCAGACCGGCCAGGACGCCACCACGGCCGCCACCATCACCGCGGATAACCATCGCAACGCCGCCAGGTGGCACTCTTGCCCCCTCCTGCGCGACGGAAGGGCCCACCGTGGACGTCACCCGTATCGACCAGATCGCCATCGCCGTCGAGGACCTCGACGAGGCCATCGCCTTCTACGAGCGTGCCTTCGGGCTGCAGGTCACCTCCCGGGAGCGCATCGAGTCCGACGGCGTCGAGGAAGCCATGCTCGACGTCGGGGGGGTGTGGATCCAGCTGCTCGCCCCGACCCGGGAGGACTCACCCGTGGGTCGCTTCCTGGCGCGCTCCGGGCCGGGCCTGCACCACCTCGGCTTCGGCGTGCAGGACGTGTCGGACTCACTCGACCACCTCCGCGACGAGGAGGTCGCGCTGATCGATCAACAGCCCCGCACAGGTGGCGGTGGTCACACCATCGCCTTCGTCCACCCCAAGGGCACCGGCGGTGTACTGGTGGAACTGGTCGAGAACCACGCTGCAGGCGGGCACTGAGCTGTCCCCCGGTCAGCCTGCCAGCTGTCCCGACCGGGTCACCTGCCACGGCCGGTAGCCTCGGAGGAGCTCCCCACCCATCCGTCGAGGCTCAACGTGGGATTCTCCGATCGTCTCCGTGCCTGGCTCAAGGGCGAGAGCAAACGCTCCTCCGCGAGCCCGCAGATGCGCGAGGGTTCCAAGGAAGCCGTGGCCGAGCTCGAAGCGTTCGCCCGCAGCCGGGCGGGGGTCGAAGCCTTCCTGGAGCCGAAGACCACGCTGTACTCCACCACCGTGCTGCTGATCGCCGACGACGGTGAGTACCTGCGCCGGCCCGTGGCCGACCGGGGGCAGGCCGCGTCGCTGTGTGACGAGCTGAACATCCCGTTGTACGACGCGCGCAAGGTCGGCTATCCCCAGCGGATGCGCGACTACGACCAGGGACGGGCACCGCGTCGCGTGGAGCTCTCGGAGCTGCCGCCCTGGCCCGGTGAGGAGCCCACGGGCCCCGAGGACGGCCCGCCCCCGCCACCGGTGCCGCCCTCGGAGGACCCGGCGGGTGAACACCCGCACCTCCGCAGCGGGCAGCCGCCGACCGACGCGGCCGAGGGCGCGAGCGGGGGCGGAGACCCCGATGCCGAGCCGGACGAGGGCAACGACGCGCCGGACGAGCAACGCTGAGCACGGCCGCGTGCCGACACCCGTCCTGACCACCGCCGCGCGCCACCCGGGCGCGCGGCGGGCCAGTGCTCAGGACTCGGTGATCGTCACGGTCTCGATGACCACGTCCTCGACGGGCTTGTCGCCGGGACCCGTGGCCGTCTCTGCGATGGCGTCGACGACCTCGAGGCCTGCGGTGGTCCGACCGAACACGGAGTAGGCCGGCGGCAGCGGCGCATCGACGTGGGTGATGAAGAACTGGGAGCCGTTGGTGTTGGGACCGGCGTTGGCCATGGCCAGGGTCCCACGGTCGTAGCCGCGGGACTGCGCGGCCTCGAGCTCGTCTCGGAACTTGTAGCCCGGGCCACCGGTGCCGGTGCCCGTCGGGTCGCCGCCCTGGATCATGAACCCGGAGATCACCCGGTGGAAGATGACGCCGTCGTAGAACCCCTCGCGTGCGAGGAACACGAAGTTGTTGACCGTCATCGGGGACGCATCGGGGAACAGTTCCACCTCGATGTCGCCCTTGTTGGTCGTGATCGTCGCCGCGTAGGACGCCGAGGTATCGATGGTGAGGCTGGGCGGGGAGTTCCACTGCTGCTGGGCCACGGAGGGTCCTTCCGGGATCGAGGTGGTGCGGGAGGTGCGCGGTGCCGGCCCGTGGGGCCGGGGTGCGCGGTGCCGGCCCGTGGGGCCGGGGGCGCGCAGGCTAACGGGGCGGCGGGGCCTGGCGTGTCATCCCACCTCGACCTCGACGCCGCGGATCACGACGGGCTCGAAGGGCCGCTCGGGGGTGTCGCCCGCGACCTGGGTGGGTGAGGCGGCGATGTCATCGACCACGTCCATACCGTCGACGACCGTGCCGAGGATGGTGTACAGCGGCGGCAGTGGGGTGTCGTCCCACACGATGAAGAACTGCGAGCCGACGGTGTCGGGACCGGAGTTGGCCATCGCGACGGTCCCCCGCTCGTAGCCACCGGGGACCAGCGCACGGAGGTCCTCATCGGTCGGTTCGGCCGGCAGGCCGAGGTCCTCGGGCTCGATCCCCGCCTCAGCGAACTCCTCGAGCTCTGCACGCAGCTCCGCCACGAACACCTCACGCATCCGCTCCGCCATCTCCTCGGCGCCCGCGAGCTCGTCCTCGAGCTGGAACCCGGGGAAGGACGGCTCATCTGCGGCGGCTGTGCTGCAGTCCTCGCGCCCACAGCCGGTCCCTGCCGGGTCGCCGCCCTGGATCACCTGGGGCTGATCGGTGATGCGGTGGAAGATGACCCCGTCGTAGTAGCCGTCCTCGGCGAGGTTGACGAAGCTGTTGACGGTCTCGGGCGCGTCCTCGGCGGCCAACTCGACCACGATGTCGCCGCAGGTGGTCGACAGCGTCGCCATATGGGGCGCATCGGGGTCGATGGTCAACGGGAAGGGCTCGTCGTAGATCTCCGCGGCCACCGCGGGCACGTCATCGGGGGTCTCACCACAGGGGCCGACGGTCTCCTCGGGTTCCTGCGGCTCCTCAGGGGCGGCAGCCGGGTCGTCCTCGAGCCCCTGATCGTCGATCTCCGGCGCCTGGTTCGCCGCCCCACCGCCGATCAGGCCGCTCAAGGCGGCACCCACGACGGAGAGGAACATCAGCCCCGCCATCAGGAAGATGATCTTGCGGTTGCGGGCGGTGCGCCGGTCGAACTTCGACTGGCTGCGGGAGCCGCCGCTGCCCGGCTTCTTGGACGTGGACGCCACGGAGACCTCGACGGGAGGGGAGCATGCGGGAAGGGACGTGTAGGCGGAAGGCCAGCCCGAGGGCAACGGTGACGAGGTCACCGGCCGGCGCTCAGGCTATCCGTCCCCGCCGGGCGGCGATCCGCCAGCAGTGCAGATGCCAGTGACGTCGCTGTGCCGTCAGCTCATCGGGCCATGCCACCACGTGCCCGACACCCGGTGCGATGTCGGCGTGACATGCCGGGCACAGGTAGCCCTTGCGCGCCTGGAAGCCGGGCACCCGCTTGACCACGTACCCGGTGAGGTGCGGCAGGTGGGGGTCTGAGCCCTCCCATGGATCCACGTGGCGTCCCAGCAGCGTCAGGTGTAGACGTAGAAACCCCGCCCGGCCTTGCGACCGAGGAACCCGGCGTCCACCAGGTGGCGCAGCAGCGATGCCGGCGCGAGGGAGGGCTGACGGTACTCCTCCTGCAGCCGCTCGAGGATCGCCAAGGTCACGTCGAGCCCGACCACGTCCATCAACTGGAAGGGCCCCATCGGGTAGCCGCACCCGAGTTTCATCGCCGTGTCGATCTCCTCGGCGGTGGCGTAGTGGGAGTCGAGCATCTTCACGGCGTCGTTGAGGTAGGGGAACAGCAGCGTGTTGACGATGAAACCGGCGCGGTCACCGCACAGCACGCCGGTCTTGGCGACCCACTCCACGAAGCCGCGGGCCAGGGCCACGACCGCCTCGTCGGTGCGCACGGTGGTGACCACCTCCACCAGGCGCATGACCGCAGCGGGGTTGAAGAAGTGCAGGCCGAGTACCCGTTCGGGCCGCTCGGTGGCCATCGCGCAGCCGATCACCGGCAACGACGAGGTCGTGGTGGCCAGCACGGCCTCGGGTGGCAGCACCGCATCGAGGTCGGCGAACAGCTCCTGCTTGATGGCGAGGTCCTCGGCGACCGCCTCGATGACGAGGTCGCAGTCAGCCAACTCGCGGAGGTCGACGACCGGCTGGATGCGGTCGAGGATCCGATCACGCTCCTCGGCCTCCAGCCGTCCCCGGTCCACCTGGCGGGCCAGCGACCCCGCCACCCGCGTGCGGGCCGCAGCGGCCTTCTCGTCGCTGCGGCCGCGGAGTGCCACCTCGAAGCCGCTGCGGGCGCACACCTCGGCGATGCCCGTGGCCATCGTCCCGGTACCGACCACCCCGATCCGACGCCAGGCGGCCACCAGCTCCGGATCGGGTGCCGGCCGGCTGTCCTCGTCCACCAGGGTGCGCGACGAGCCCGGCTCCTCGTAGCGGTAGAAGCCCTGACCGGCCTTGCGGCCGGTGTGGTCGGCGGCAGCGAGCTGCCCGAGTATCGGGCGCGGGGCGAAGCGCGGGTCGTCGAACTGGGAGTGCATCGCGTTCATGATCCCGACGAAGGTGTCGATGCCGACCAGGTCGGTGAGCGCGATGGGCCCCATCGGCAACCCTGCACCCAGCCGCATCGCCGTATCCACGTCCTCCTTGGTGGCGTAGCCCCCCTCGACCATCTCCACGGCCTGGTTGAGGTAGGGGAACAGCAGCTGGTTGGCGATGAAGCCCCGCCGGTCCCCCACCACCACGGGGACCTTGCCGATCCGCTCCGCGAACTCACGCGCCACCTCGACGACCGACTCGTCGGTCACCACGGTGCGCACCAGCTCGATCAGTTGCATGACCTGCGCCGGGTTGAAGAAGTGGAAGCCGAGCACCCGGTTGGGGCGCTCGGTGACGACAGCGATGTCCATCACCGGTAGCGAGGAGGTGTTGGTCGCGATGATCGCGTCCGCGCTGACATGGGCGTCGATGACGCGGAAGGCCTCCTGCTTGCGCGCCAACTCCTCGGGGACGGCTTCGATGACCAGGTCGCAGGCAGCCAGGCTGGCAGGGTCGGTCACGACCGAGATACGCGCGAGGATCGCCTCCTGCTCCGCAGGTGTGAGCCGCTCCCGGCGCACCTGCCGGGCCAGGGAGGCCTCGATGCGGGCGCGACCCGCCTCGACAGCGGCATCGTCCACCTCGATGGCGACGATCTCCATGCCGTTGCCGGCCACGAGTTCGGCGATGCCTGCACCCATGGTCCCACAGCCGACCACACCGATCCGTTCGATCCGTTCCATGCTGCCGCCTGCCATCCCGTGACCTCCCAGTGCTGTGGCGCGCCAGTGCGTGGCGTGCCAGTGGTGTGGCGGGCCAGTGGTGTGGCGTGGTGGGACGCGCTCCCTGCGCACCGACCGCTGCCCGACCAGAGCCTACGTGGCCGCCACCGATCGCCGACAACCGACGCGAACGCCCCGTGCTGTGCACGAGGCGACCATCAGCGCGCGTCCACGGACCACCGGGCCTATCGTGACGTCACGCGCAGCGTCGTTGGCGTCCCGACCGGGCGCCACAGCCCAGGGGACTGCGCTGCGGGCGCTGTCGGGACCGATCGTTCG
>LKMJ01000053.1_pt1 | contig 62708 bp, 59 predicted proteins | sample 643391 | NCBI WGS metagenome assembly LKMJ01 (sample SAMN04112250, study PRJNA286221) | soda lake metagenome | biome: soda lake; feature: Kulunda Steppe; material: water; isolation source: sample PL-Br10 brine of Picturesque Lake | place: Russia: Kulunda steppe | collected 2010-07 | reverse complement strand
TGGCTCCCGCCGATACTGATGAGCGCCCACAGCATCGACGGGCCGAAGTGGTCCTTGAAAAACCCCGACCAATCGGAGGCAGGATACTCGAGATCGACATCGACCGTCCCGCCGTCCGGTTTCGGCTCTTCCGTCATCGGTTCCCCTCGAAGTCCGCTTTCGACCGGAGCACTGTCACCGACATAATCGTGACAGAATCTCACGGAGCACTCATTTAAAACCAGCTATCCGGCGCTTCGAGTAAAGACGCTCGGGAGGCAGGAAGGTACCGCCTATTTCGCGGCGATGAGGGGATAGCGTCCGGTCGCTATTCGCTGATGAACTTGTTGTCGCGCCAATTAACCGTGTTTTCCGCCTCACGCTCCCGTGGGTCGTCGGTGACTTCGACGCTGGCCGATCGCTCTTCCCCGTCGACGATTCGGATGGCCTCGAGTGTCCCGTCTACGGCGACGATCGCGGTGAGCGTCCCTTTATCGGCGTACTTGGCGAGCCCACACAGGACCTCGAACATGGGGTACTGTAGCGCGGTGTTCTGCAGCACCGTCTCGCGGTCGCCTTTGAAGCAGGCGTACTCGACGAGCTTCGAGTTCACCTCGACTTCCTGTTCTTGCATCTGGCCGCCGTCACCGAAGTTCCCCCATTTCGGGCCGTCGTCGTCGCCGACGGACGCGCCGCTTTCCTGATTCTCCGGTGGCGTCTCCTGCCAGCCGTCTTCAGTTTCGTACAGTCTGTTCTCGGTGATACTTGCCTTCAGCTGTGCCGTCGGTGTGTACTTCGAGATGTTGTTCTCGGCGGAGACGGCGCTCACGATGAGCGTGTTGTTCCGTCTCGTCACCTCGACGTCCTCGATCTCGACGGGCAGTTCGTATTCGTCGAAGAACTCGTGGACGTCGTCGAGTTTCAGTTCCAGTGTCGAATGAAGTCTGTATACGCGACTGGTCATAGTATCCCTGTCCCACGGAGGGGGAAGCCCCCCTGGCGCAAGTGGTCCACTCGAATATATGCGTTCATCACTTATATCACCTGTCCTTCCGCATGCTACCGGTTGTCACGACCGTGGCGTCGGGCGAAACCTCCGATTTTCGCAGTCGGTTTTTCATGCCGTAGCACAACCGACCGGGAAGTTAAGCCGCTCGGCCCGATAAACGAAAGCGATGACGGAGCACTACCAAGTGACAGTCGTCGGCGGTGGCCCGGCCGGGCTTACGGCGGCATTATACACGACCCGACTCGGACACGACACAGCCGTTATCAACCGCGGCGGTGGACGCGCCGCGATGATGCTCGACACACACAACGTCATCGGCGTCACCGAGGACGTCTCCGGAAACGAGTTCCTCGCGACGGCGACAGAGCAGGTCAAAGCCTACGGCGCGGAGTACGTCCAGAAGTTCGTCACTGAGATCGAACCGACCGAGGGGGGGTACCGCGTGACTGCGGGCGAGACCGAACTGACGACCGACCACGTCGTTCTCGCGACCGGCTTTTCCGACGAACGCCCCGATCCGCCGCTTCCACGGACCGGGCGAGGACTCCACTGGTGTCTCCACTGTGACGCCTACATGTTCGTCGACGAACCCGTTTACGTGATGGGGACCGGCGATTCGGCCGCCTACGTCGCGATGATCATGCTGAACTTCACGCCCGATGTCGACGTTCTGACCCGGGGTGAAGCGCCCGAGTGGTCCGAGGAGACGGCGACCATGCTGGAAAATCACCCGATCGAGATCGTTCACGAGGAGATCGTCGGGCTCGAGAAGGACGACGACGGCTGGCTGTCGGCTTTCGAGTTCGAGGACGGTACCGTCCGGGAGTACCGCGGCGGGTTCCCGATGTACGGCTCGGATTACAACACCGAACTCGCCGAGTCACTCGGCGTCGAGTTGAACGACGACGGGACGATCGCGGTCGACGACCACGGCCGAACGAACGTCGACGGGGTGTACGCCGTCGGTGACGTCACACCCGGCCACAACCAGATCCCGACGGCGATGGGGGAGGGTGCCCGATGCGGGATCGGGAACCACTACGATCTGCGGGCGTTCCCCCGGACGGTCGAGGAGATCGAAGCGCAGGGCCCGGTCACCGAAGCCGACGTGCCGGCGATCTCCGAACGGCTGTTGCGGCACGCGGTCGCCCACGAGGGCCATCCGGGCGGCCCCAGAACTGAAACCGAGCAATCTGCGGCGGGGGACGACTGAGCGGCACGCTTTTCAGAGCCCTGTCGCCCCGCTCTGTCCGGTCTTTTTAAGCGACAACCGACCGTATGGTCGGTTTCCGTACCGTCCGTCTGTCCCGGGCAATGACATACAGTATTATTTTTCCATCTCGAATTATCATGCATATAGTGAATATTAAGGTCGCTGGGCGCAATAATGGAAATATGGAGACACGCAAGGTACAGCGACTCGGACCGTCGACGCTGGCGATGACCTTACCCGCCGAGTGGGCAAGCGAACAAGACGTCGAGAAAGGCGACGAGGTGTCACTCCGGATGGGGAGCAAAGGAACGCTCACCGTCATGCCCGAATCCGTACAGAAGGAGGAAAGCGAGGCGATCATCCACGCGCAGAACCTCGACGCGGATTCGGTCGAACGCGCGATCGTCGCCCAGTACGTCCTCGGCCGGCGTATCATCCACGTCGAGGTCGAAGACGGCGGCACGCTGGATTCGGCCCAGATCAACGCCGTCTACAACGCCGAAACGCAGCTGATGGGGCTCGGCGTCATCGAGGAGACCCCCGAGCGGATCGCCATCCGCTGTTCGGTCGACCCCGAAGATTTCACGCTGGATAACCTGCTCGAACGGCTCGAATCGACGGGCTCGACGATGCGAAACGAGGGGATCAAAGCGCTCGCCCACGGAAACCCCGATCTGGCCCAACGAGCACTGAACCGCGAACGACAGGCGAACAAGATCTTCGTGCTCCTGTTGCGTCTGATCTTCACCGCCTACCAGAACCCCAACCTCGCCCGATCGATCGGGCTGGATTCGGGGTTCCCGCTCATCGGGTACCGATCGATCGCGAAGAACCTCGAACTCACCGCCGACAACGCCGAGGACATCGCGGAGATCGTCCTCGAGACCGAAGGCCACACGCTCAACGTCGACAGCGCGACCATGCGCCGGATCAGAGAGTTCACCGATCAGGTGAACGAACTCACCGAGCTCGGCGTGCAGGCAGCGGTCAACCGCGATTACGACATGGCGATCGAAACACGGGACTCCTTCGCCGAGATCCGAAACCGGGAGATCGAGATCCTCAACGATCTCGAGGAGATGCCGAACGAGGACCTCCTGCGGGTCCGGGAGGTCCTCGTCAGCCTGGGCCAGACCGCACAGTACGCGATCCGGAACGCCGAGATCGCGACGAACCTGGCGCTCGATACGGACAGCGGCCACGTCACGATCAAGTAGCTCGGATCGGTTATCCTCCCGGACAGCGACCGTTTTCAAACCACTCTTCTCGTTTCACATGCGCGATCGGATTACGCTGGATCGTCAAAAGTGAGCGCCCGACGCGGGTTCTCCTCGATGATCTGGTCTGTAATTCCCGCGTCGATACCGCGCTGTCGGAATCGCGGTATTATGTTCTCCAGAATATGGCTGTATCCGAACCCACCGTACTTCTGTCGGAGAACTTTGAAACAGATGTCCTGCGAAAACAGCAGTCTGTCAGCGTATCCCGCTTCGATCAGTTCTATCACCGTTTCGATGCGCCACTCGTCCGAAGGGTATCCGTCACCGTACGTTGCGTTGTAGTTTTCGTTGCCCCAGATATCGAATTCGATGAAAGCCCCTCGGTCGGCGAGTCGTTTCTGATGCTGTACCTCCTCGAACAGGGTCGCATCCATATGGCTCATTATGACACGATCCGGGGGAAGCTCCTCGTCATCGAAGATATCCATGATCTCCAGAGCCCACCGGGATCGGGCATGACTCCCGTCGATCTCGTTGTCGGGCGGCATGTCAGGTTTCCCACCGGGTGGATGGACGTTTATCGGTGCTCCGGTTCGTAGCGACGCTCGAGCCGCTGCACGGAGCACTCTCTCTTCAGCATCGTAGATCTTCCCGCTCACTCCGATCTCACCGATGAGTCCCGCCCTCACATCGGTATCGTCGATGCCGGATCGGACGTCGCCGACAAATTCGTCCTCGATATCCCCGATATCCATCGAATCGATTCGATCCGGGTGCGCGGATCGGATATAAAAGGCCGTCCCATGAACGAACTGGACACCGGTCGCCCGACTTACTTTTCGTACTTGTTCGGGGTCCCCGCCCGTATTTTTTGGCGTAACGTCGACGATGCTATCGCCGCCTGCGTAATAATACTGCTCGATTTCTTCGACAGCCTCCTCAAAAGAGTCCATCAGAAGGTTGTCTTTATGCGCCATCATGTCCTGCCGGATACGCCCGATGTTGTCCATCCTGACTGGTTCGTGGGCGATCTTCCGCTTGTGGCTGGAATCGGGCTCCGCAAACCAGCCTCTGGCCATATCCATGAATACGTGCTCGTGTGTCATCGTCACGCCGAGATCTTCCGGCTGAATCGGACCCTCGACGGTTATAATATTGCCCGCATCGTTTTCCATGGCACAACCTTTCTCGATAATTTACAAAAATGCTCCGTTGAATACGATCGTAGGCTCAAAACGCCCGGGGCGACTACCCGGATCCGTCCTCGAGGCTCGGATGCGTCGTCGGCTCTCCGGGATGTGGCTCTTCGAACGCGTCCTGCATCCGCGCTATCGATTCGCGTTCGCGTCGTTTCCGTTCGGCCTCGTCTATTTCTTCACAGCCCGGCGGTATCTCCCGCCCACGGTCCGTAAAGTACCCCTCCGGAACGACCCAGTCGTGATAAAAGGGGACCTCCGAATCCTCGACGAGCGCGATCGCGACCTCCGCGCCGTGGCCGGCACAGACGACGGTCTGGTGTGGCTTTTCCGCGATCCGCCCGGCGGCGTAGAGTCCCTCGACGCCGGTCCGTCCCCGTTCGTCGACGTCGACGTAGGTTTTCGACCCGCGCTCGAGGAGTCCAACGCCCGGAACCGAGCGGAGATACGACGCGTCCGACCAGGAGGCGACGATCACGTAGTCCGCCCGAAGTTCGGAGGATCCATCCTCGAGTTCGAGCACGAAGGGGGCCCCGGCATCGAGTCCCGTCACCCTGCCGCTCTCGATCCGGGCGCCGTTCCGTTCGGTCTGCTCGGCGAGGAGGTCGACGAATCTGCGAGCGTCGACTCCGGCCGGGAACCCGGGAACGTTCTCCAGGTGGGCGTTCCGACGGAGGATCGATTCTCCCCCCGAGAGGACGATCGTATCGAATCCGGCGCGTGCGGTGAACGTTCCAGCGGTCAGCCCGGCGACACCGGCACCGATGACGACGGCGCGGGGCGTCTCTGCTTCGCTCATGGCTATGTCTCCTCGGCGGCCGGTACAAACGTCCCGGTTCTCGACGAGTGTCTTTTATCAGCGATCTCCTCTCAGTGTGACTGTGACGCAGTACGTACTCTACGGCGGCAAAGGTGGTGTCGGCAAGACGACGTGTGCGGCGGCGACGGCGCTCGGCTATGCGCGTACCGGATCGCCGACGCTCGTGGTCTCGACCGATCCGGCACACTCGCTGTCTGACGTTTTCGACCTCGAGATCGGTCCGGAACCGACGCGCGTTCTCGAGGGGACAGACCTGTGGGCAGTCGAGATCGATCCGACCGAACGGATCGGGCAGTATCGCGGCCAGATCAGCGCCGCCCTCGAGGAACTCGAGGAACTCGGGATCACGCTCGACGACGGCGATATCGACGACGTCCTCGAGGCCGGCGTCGCCCCGGGAACCGACGAGGCGGCGGCGATGGACCTCTTTATCGACTACATGGACGATCCCCGGTTCGATCGGATCGTCTTCGATACCGCCCCGACCGGGCACACGTTGCGACTCCTCAAACTCCCCGACGTGATGGAGTCGGCGATGGGGAAACTGATCGCGGTTCGATCGCAGGTTTCGACGCTCGCGGACTCCGTCAGGGGTCTTTTCGGGACCGGTGGCGACGATGACGACGCCGAGGAACACGACGACTCTAGCCTCGATCTCGAGGCGCTGCAGTCCCGAATGGAACGCGTCGGAGACGCGTTACGCGATCCCGAACGGACCGAGTTCCGGATCGTTCTCGTCCCCGAGACGATGGCCGTTCGGGAGAGCGAGCGCCTGCTCGCCGAACTCGAAGCCTACGGCGTCCCCGTCGGTCGCGCCGTCGTTAACAAGGTACTCGAGGACCCGACCCCGGACTGCGAGCGCTGTCAGTCACAGTACGAGAGTCAACAGCGACGCATCGAGGAAGCCGAAGACAGCCTCGATCGACCGGTGACGGTCGTCCCGGAGTTGTACGGCGATATCTACGGGCTCGACGCCGTTCGAACGATCGCCGACCGACTCAGTTCCGGGCCGTGAGCGACGCGCCGGCCGGCTCGGATCGCCGCCGGTTTCGGACGGTCAGGACGACGGCGCTACAGAACGCGATCACGACGGCGAAGGTGGTGATCCCGAAGGCGACGCGATACCCGAACTCGGTGTAGACGGCCGTCCCCGCGACGACCTCGCCCGTCCGGTATCTATCGACGGCGAGGCCCATGAGCGTCGGCAGGACGGTCGCACCGAAGAACCCGGCCCCGTTGACGACTGAGGTCGCGACACCGCTGGCTCCGGCCGGATACCGTTCCTTGATGATCGCAAGCGTCAGCATCGTCACCCCGACACAGCCGCCGATGACGAAATACAGGAGCGCGACGACGAAAAGCGGCGGCGAACCGAAAACCGGAATCACGGCAAGCACGGTGGCAAACAGTCCGAACCCGACGGTCATCGGGAGGAATCGACGTCCGATCCGATCGGAGATCCACCCGACGCCCGGCCCGCCAACGAGCATGCCGACGGAGCCGAGAAGCGTGTAGTACGACGCCGTCGTCACGTCGAGACCGTAGACAGTGACCAGATACGGAACCCCCCAGAGGCCGATCACCGTCAGGATGGTACCCATCGTCGAAAAGAACGCGAGCGAGAGCAGCCACTGATCGAGATCGCCGGCGAGTTCCCGGATATAGGCGCCGGTTTCGGAGAGCGTGACCGAGCCCTGCTCCGGGACGTTCTCGATTGGGTCCAGCCCGGCGGACTCGGGCGATTGCCTCGAGAGAGCAAAGACAGAACCGGCGGCGAGAAACCCGACGATCCCGAGTCCCAGTATCGTCGCCTGCCAGCCGAACGCCCCGACTGCGACGGCCAGCGGCGTCGTCGCGATGATCGCCCCGACGCCGGCCGCCATCCCGGCCGTCAGTCCCGCCATGGTCGCGAACTCGTCGACTCGATACCAGTTCGCACAGAAGCGTAGCAGGGTGACGAAGATCACGCCGCTCCCGAGCCCGATGATCGCCCGCGAGAACGTCGCGGTCAGATATCCGTCGCTCAGGGTGAACGCGATCGCGCCGAGGCTGAGGACGGACGCGCCGACCGTGCCGACGTACCTGGGGCCGTACCGATCGGCCAGGACGCCGGCCGGGATCTGAACGAACGCGTAGACGACGAAAAACGAGGCGTGTAGCGTTCCGAGCTGTGCGGCGGTGATGCCGAAATCGGCCGTCAACTCTTCGGAGAGGACGGCGGTCGAGAGTCGATGGACGTTAACGAGCAAAAAAACTGCCGCGAGCGCTCCCCAGCCGAGCCATCGGCGTTTGGTCGGATCTCGGAGCAGCTCCATAGAGGCGTTACTATGGAACTTCCGGTAAGCGTTGTGAAATCCCACACTCGCCTCGATCCACGGAGCTCGAAGCGATCGAGAACGCGACCGCCCGAACGCGTTCGTCGGTCCAATACTGTTTTGTACTCGCCGGTCATTCGCCTCCGACTAGATGAGTGATACTGGGGGCTCGGAGACGCTGGCTTCTCTTCCTTCGGAGTTCGAGCTGATCGACGACGCTGCGGTTCTCTTTGACGCATCCGGGGCGCTGCTCGATTGGAACCCGTCTTTCGCCGACCGTATGGGCGTTACTGACGGGGAACCCACGACGATGACGACGGCCGATTTGTTGTCCGAAGACGCCCGGGACCGGCTCCACGGTCGTCTCGAAGGAGCCCTCGAGACGGGGAGTGCGACGGTGTCGGTCCCGATCCCGACCGCGAAGGATACGGAGATCGAGTTCTCGCTCACGCGGCTCTCGGAAGCTCAGTCCCAACCGTCCACGCGAGTCATCGGGATCGGTCGGGTGCGTCCAGGCCGATCCGGTATCGAAAAACGCGAGGAAGCGTTCGCCCGCGCGTACGAGATCATCGCCGACAACGAACGCACCCTGGAGCTAAAGATCGACGATCTGTTGGCTCACGTCCGGGCGACGCTCGATACGGATTTCGCGACACTGTCCCGCGTCGACGGCGACGAGTACGTCTTCGAGGCGTTTGACGGTCCCGAGGGGGTCGACATCGAACCGGGTGATTCGGTACCGCTCGAGTGGACGAACTGCGAACGGGTCGTCACGTCCGAAGAGACGCTGGTACTCGATGATATCGGGCGACAGGCCCCGGAGCTGGCGGCAAAGACCGGAAACGTCGAGTTCGATCTCTCCTCGTATCTCGGTGCGCCGGTCGTAACGGACGACGAAGTGTACGGCACGTTCTGTTTTTATGGGACGGACGGTTCCGCCGAGGAGTTCTCCGAGTGGGAAGTGACGTTCGTCAACTTCCTGAGCCGATGGGTCAGCAACGAGATAGAGCGACAGCAGCTCTTCGAGGAGCTTCGAAGGGAAGAACGAGAGCGATACGAGGCGCTGGTCACCCAGAGCAACGACGGTGTCATGGTCGTCCAGGACGCCCGTTTCGAGTTCGTCAACGAACGCTTCGCCGAGATCACCGGGTACGACCGCGAGGAGTTGTTGGGGGCGCATTACGAGAAGGTCGTCACCCCCGAATACCACGAGCTCGTGCGGAAGCGATACGAACGGCGGATCGCGGGCGAGTCGCCGCCGGACACCTACGAGCTGGAGATCGAGACCGCCGGTGGGGAGCGACGAACCCTCGAGATGTCCGTCTCGCCGCTTCCGCGAACCGACGAGACGGCCGTGCTGGCGAACGTTCGGGACGTGACCCAGCGCAAGCGGCGCGAGCGTGGGATCCGAGCCCTCCAGGAGGCGACCGAACGGATACAGAAAGCCGAGACCGCAGAGGCAATCGTTACCGTCGCCGTCGAGGCGGCAACGGAGGTGGTCGGCACGCCGTACGCCGGTTGCTGGCTGCACGATCCCGACGCGGAGGAGCTCGAATTGGTCGCCGTTTCGGACGCACTCGAGTCGCGGAATCCGACGCCCGTTCTATCGAGGGACCGCTACGAGTACGGCGTCTTTCTCGACGGCGAGGCGACACGGTACACGCCGAGGGACGTCGTCGAGGATGCTTCCTTCGAAACCGGGATCCTCCTGCCGCTCGGCAGGCACGGAATGATCGCCGCCGGACATCCGGACCCGACCGACACCGACGAGATGCTGATAGAGGTCGCCCGGACGCTCGCCGAACACACGACGACTGCCCTCGATCGTGTCGAACGATCCGAAGAGCTCCGTGCCAGCGAACGGCGGTTGCGGGCCATCTTCGATCACACGTTCCAGTTTACGGGGCTGTTGGAGCCCGACGGTACGCTCATCGAGGCCAACGACACGGCGCTGGAGTTCGGCGGGCTCGACCGCGAGGAGATTCTCGGGAAGAAGCTCTGGGAGGCGTACTGGTTCAATTACCGGGATGAGTTACAATCCCAAGTGCGGGCGGCCGTCGAACGCGCCGCGGACGGCGAGTTCATCAGAGACGAGATCGTCGTCCGTGGAAACGATCGGGAGGCAAACATCGACTTCTCGCTCCGACCGGTGACCGACGAGGACGGGACAGTGACGCTTTTGATCCCCGAAGGTCGGGACATCACGGAACTGAAAGAGCGCGAGCGCGAACTCAGACGCGAACGAGACCACGTCCGGCGAACGGAGCGGTTGGCGGACGTCGGCGGGCTAGTGATCGATCCGGAGTCCGGCGCGGTCAACTCGACCGACGGTGCTCGGGGACTGTTCGACGCCGACGAGGGGTTCGAACTGACGCTCTCGAAGTTTTTCGATCACCTACACGCCGCCGATCGCGACGCGGTCAGGGAATCGATCGCCGACTGTCGGACGGACGGCATCGCCTTCGATCTCGAGATCCGGATCGTCACCGTGACCGGCCGCATACGGTGGGTTCGCCTCGAAGGTGAACGGGTCACCGAAGACGGAGGGCCGAGGATACGCTGTGTCGTCCGCGACGTTACCGACCGACGGGAGCGCGAGCAGCGACTGATGGTTCTGAATCGGGTGCTCCGACACAATCTCCGGAACCAGCTTACGGTCGTCGGAGGGTATGCCGAGCAGCTCTCGGAGTATTTCGACGGGCTCGAATCCGCCGACCGGTCGGGGTCACTATCGGACGACGGCGGGTCACCCTCCGGACAAACCCCCGCCGTTCCCATAGCGCGCGCGAAAGCACAGGCGAGCGCGATCAAGGACAGCTCCGACGAACTGCTTTCCCTCGCCGAGAAGGTCAGAACGTTCGAAAGAGCCATCGAACGGGTCGAAACCACGGGCGACGTCGAGGTCCGTCCAGTGGTTGTCAGCCTCGTCGAGGAACGTCGGAGAAAGTATCCAAACGCCGAGATCACACTCGATATCGAGGACGTTACGATCCGCGGCAACGAGGAGCTCGTCCGACTCGCCGTCGGGGAGCTACTGGAGAACGCGATCGTCCACAACGAGGGACAGCGCCCCGAAATAACGATCACGTCATCCGCGGAGTCTGACGATCGGGTGACCATCTCCGTCGGCGACGACGGCCCCGGAATACCGGAGATGGAACGGGAGGTCCTCCGCAACGGCGAAGAGTCCCCCCTGTTACACGGGAGCGGTATCGGGTTGTGGACGGTGAACTGGCTGATCACTCGGATGGGTGGTCACGTTTCGATCGACGACAACGATCCGAGCGGAACCGTCGTCACCGTCACCGTTCCCGGCCGCGACACGTAGGTACTCCCCCGACCGGAGGTTCCGGGAGAACGCTTAGGATGGTTCCGTCCGATCGAAACGTGTGAACAGGGTCGAAGTGAGTACGTCCGTCTACTTGCCGCCGGAAGCGGTTTACGAGTTCCTCCTCGAGTTCCGTGGGTACGCGAGTTACTCCGAGTATCTCCGTTCCGTTAGACAGTTCGGCGACGGCGGTCCGGGGACGAAGTACGAACTCGAGTTCGCGTGGTGGAAGCTGCGATATACGGCTCGTTCGGAGGTCGTCGAGGTCGATCCGCCCAACCGAATCGAGTGGCGTCTCATAAAGGACATCGACGCCGCCGGGCGGTGGCTCATCGAGCCGACCAAGGCGACGTCCGGAGCCGACGAGTCGGGGACTGACGATCGGGGCGAAGGGCCCGAAACAGCAGTCACGCTCGTCATCGAGTACGCGCCCGGATCGGCCGACGACGGGATCGTCGATCTGCCGCGGTTCGTCTCCCTCGGGTGGGTCATAGAGCGGATCAAGCCGAAGATCCGGACCGAGGCCGAACGGATCGTCAGACGCATCGTGGCCGATCTCGAGGGAGAGACACGCGAGGTAGATCTGCGGATCGAAACCGGATAGCCCGACCGGATCGCCGCCGGCGAAGCCACGATGGTTTTTATATTGCCGCGTCGAAGATCCGTCGATGCTCGCGGGCACAAACGTCGTGTTGGGCGTCTCGGGGTCCATCGCGGCGGTCAAGACAGTCGAGTTGGCCCACGAACTCGGACGGCAAGGAGCCGAAGTTCGGGCGGTGATGAGCGGCTCGGCCGAGGGAATCATCCATCCCTGGTCGCTCGAGTTCGCGACGGGGCGGCCCGCTGTCACTGAGATCACGGGCTCGGTCGAACACGTCGAGTTGTGCGGCTACGACGGGTGGGCGGACGTCCTCCTGCTCGCGCCCGCGACCGCCAACACGATCGGGAAGGTCGCCGCCGCGGTCGACGACACGCCCGTCACGACGACGGCGACGACGGCGCTCGGTGCGGGCCTCCCGATCGTCGTCGCACCGGCGATGCACGAGCCGATGTACGACCACCCGGGCGTCCTCGAGGCGATCGAACGCCTCGAATCGTGGGGTATCGATTTCGTCGAGCCGCGGCTCGAGGAAGGCAAAGCCAAGATCGCCAGCGAGGAAGCGATCGTCCTCGACGTCGCCCGAGCCGCCGGCGACCGATCCCTCGAGGGCCGACACGTCGTCGTGACGAGCGGCCCGACGAGCGAGTCGATCGACCCGGTCCGGGTGCTCACGAACCGGGCCTCCGGTCGGACCGGTCGCGCGGTCGCGAAGGCCTGCTACGTCCGGGGAGCGGACGTGACGCTCGTTCACGACGGCGAGGACGTCCCCTACGCCGACGTCCGCCCGATCGAGAGCGCCTCGGAGATGCTCGAAGCGGTCGAGTCGGCCGTCGACGGGGCGGACGCGCTCGTGAGCGCGGCCGCGATCGGCGATTACACCGTCGAACCGGCGTCCGAAAAGATCAGATCGGGCGGAAAACTGACGCTCGAACTCGAGCCGACGCCGAAACTCATCGACACGGTCCGCGAGGGACACCCCGACCTCCCGATCGTCGGGTTCAAACTCGAGACGAGCGGCGACGACGAGTCGATGACAGCGCGTGCCAGAGAGACACTCGAACGGGCCGGACTGGCGTTCGTGGTCGCCAACGACGCCAGCGTCATGGGTTCCGAACGGACCCGGGTTCTCCTCGTCGGCCCCCACGACGTCACGGTTCGGGAAGGGAAAAAAGACGAGATCGGTGCCCGGATCGCGGACGCCCTGGCCGAGACACTCCGGTAGCTCGAGACAGCGTGGAGCTTCGGTCACAGTACTATCGTTTCCCCGATCCGGGGGCCTGGGAAACGAACACTTCAGAGGCGGGGATCGACGACGAAACGGACGGCGACCCCGCTACTGCTCGATATCGATGCGTCGAAAACACGCCGCCCCTACCGCGACTCAGCTCTCGATGACGCGCTTTTCCGAATACGTCGTCCCGCAAGCACAGGCGGCATAGCCGTGAACGACGTCGCCCTCGGCGTAGAGTCCGCCGACGGACTCGTTGTGTTCCTCGACGAACGCGAAGACGAACTTGGCGTAGTGACCCTCGTCCGAGTCGGTCGCCGCTTCGGGACAGTCACCGCCCGTACACTCGTCGTCGATCGCGCCGTCGGTTTCCATCGCCATGCCGGCGAACTGCATCGCGTCGAGTCCAGTCGCCTGCTGGAACGCCGATCGCCCCTCCTCGCCCGGCAACACCAAAACGACGCCGTCGTCGACGCGGGTGCCGATCTCGAGCAGGCCGTCCATCGATCCGACGCCCTCCTCGTGGAGATACACGAGCACGTCCTCCGGGCGTTCGCCACGGAGGAACGCCTCGTACAGGGCGCTCGGGGGGCGATCCTCGCTCATCGACGGGGTTACTCGTCGTCCTCGCCGCCCTCGCCGCCCTCGTCGCCCTCGCCGAGTAGCTTCTCGACGGACCCTTCGCCGCGGTTCGTGATCTTCGCGTTGATCTGGCGGGTCTCCTCGGAGACCTCGGCGCCGCGGACCGTGATCCGTTTCCGCTCGCCCTTTACCGTGGGCTCGAACCCGACGCCGCCGGTCGAGAGGATCGCCTTCGTCGCCGAGCCGGACACCTGTCCGTGCATCGGTCGGCCGGCCCGGTCCGAGCCGCCGGTGATCTCGATCTCGTACCCGGAGAGGCCGACGGCCGCGCCGTCGACGGTCTCGCCGATCGATCGGCCGATGAACCGGTTCGCGTCCTGTCCGTCCACCTCGAACGAGTAGGTGGCCCCGTCGTCGTCGCCGACGATGACCTGAAAGTCTGCCATACCGGTCAAAACTGGACGCGTCGGCAAAAGGGTATTGAAACGACGCGGACCGTCGGGACGATCGATCACGTCACTCGACGTCGTTGCAGGTCATGTTTCGGATCGTCGTTTCAGCTCCGCTCCCCGCCGAGCGCTTATAACCGTCACACCCCCAGATTCGTTGTGAACTCCGATTGCCGGATCGGACGACGGTCGACGACGCGGCGGGCGATGCTTGTCGGGGTTTCGTCGACGCTTGCGGGCTGTCTCGGAAGCGGTGAAAACGACACACCGGTCCGGGACGATCCCCTCGACCCGTCGATCGGCGGGGCGACCATGTTCCAATACGACACCGCAAACACGGGGCGCGTCGCGGACGTCGCCGGTCCGGCCGAACCGGAAACGCGCTGGACGCACGACGCCGACGGACCCGTTCGATCGTCGCCGGCGGTCGCCGGCGGGATAGTTTACGTGGGCGGTGGAAACACGCTGTACGCGATCGATGCGGTCGACGGCGAACGCCTGTGGTCGTTCGAGACGAGAGGGCGGATCGTCTCGTCACCGGCAGTCGTCGACGGGACGGTCCACGTCGGGACGCGCGGCGACCGGCTCTACGCGGTCGACGCAGCCGAGGGAACGGAACGGTGGGCCTTCGAGGCGAACGGCTCGATCGACGCGTCGCCGGCGGTCGCCGACGGGACGGTGTACGTCGCGAGTCGAGCGACAGAGGGGCAGGTGTACGCGATCGACGCGGCGGAGGGGACCGAACGGTGGTCGTTCGGGACGGACTACCGGGTGGTCTCATCGCCGGCGATCGCCGACGGGACGGTGTACGTCGGCGGCTGGGACTCGGCCGTCTACGCGATCGACGCGATCGACGGCACCGAACGGTGGCGCTTCGAAACCGAACGACCGGTTCTCTCCGCGCCCTCGGTCGGCGACGCCGTCTACGTGGGGGGTAACGACGGTCGGATGTACGCACTCGATCGCGACACCGGGGCCGAGCGGTGGCGCTTCGAGACCGGCTCGATCGCGACGACACCGGCGGTCGACGACGCCGTCTACGTCGGTCGCGAGGCCGAGGACGGCGGACTGTACGCTATCGATCCCGAAACGGGGTCCGAACGGTGGCGAGCCGAAACGGAAAGCACCGTGACGACCCCCGCCACGATCGCGGACGCCGTTTACGTCGGGATCGGCGAGGGGGGAGTCGCGTCGTTCGCGCTCGACTCCGGCGACGCTCGGTGGCGCTTCGAGACCCGTGAAGCAGTCAGATCCGCGCCGACAGTCGTCGAGGGAACGGTGTTCGTCGGAGACGAGGGCGGACGACTGCACGCGATCGGATCGCCCGAGTGAGACCGTTAACTCGCCGAATGTCGGTGTCTGAACGCCGTCATTTCTCGCCCTTCGATCGTTCGAGCGCCTCGGTCGCCAACCGGAGTCGTTCGAGATCGGCGTCAATCTCGCCCCGAAGCGCCTCCCGGAGCGTCCGCTCAGGGCTCCACTCGACGATCCGCGATTCGAACGTTTCGAGGTCGAGCCCGAACTGCTCTCGAACGACGGCGTCCGCCCGTTCGCGAACCGGTCCCTCGGCGTCGTCGGGGGCTGCCTTCGCGAGTCGTTCGAGGCTCGCTTGCCACTCCGCGTCGCTCTGTCCGGCGAAGGCCCGTACCGACCCGGCGTTTCTCAGCTCCTCCGGCGCTTGCTCCGAAACGAAGTACGACCAGAGGTCGCCGGAGACGTGATGGCTCACAAGCTCGGCGAGCTCTTCGGCCCGGGCTTCGGCGGGCGGTCCTTCCGGCGGCGGTTCGATCCCGAGCGCCTCGTAGTGAGCCCGCACCGCTTCGTGAAGGTCGCGCTCGATCCCCGCAAAGACAAGCGATACGGCACGGACCGCGTCGCTGTCACCGGGGTCGGCGAGCGTCTCGAAGAGACTCACACGGGTTCTGTGTGTCCCGGCGGTTTATATCCCTCGACGGGGTTCCTGTGGCCGGACGGAACACGAACGGTTGAGTCCCCGGCGGTCGTAGCTCGGAAACATGACAGCACGAACGTATCGGACGGTTCTGTGGGATATCGGCGGCGTAATCGTCGAACTGGCTTCGATCCGGGCCGGATACGCGGCGTTCATCGACGAGCTTTCGGCGGACTTCGATCTCGACCCCGACGACGCACTCGAGCGGTGGAAAACCGTACTCGGCGATCATTTCCGGGGGCGCGAGGGCAACGAGTATCGGCTCGCGCGGGACGGCTACGCGAAGGCGACTGCGGCGCTTTTCGACGGTGAGCCGCCCTCTGATTGGCGAGGACGTCTCGAGACGGCCACCGAAGCCGAACTCCGCCCGAAAGAACACGCCGTCGGAACGATCGGGACGCTGTCCAACGGGGGCTTCGACCTCGCGATCGTCTCGGATATCGATACCCCCGAAGCACACCTTATGCTCGACACCTTCGGGGTTCGGGACCGCTTCGATCATCTCACGACGTCCGAGGCGGTCGGGTACACGAAACCCGACGGGCGGATGTTTCGGGACGCACTCGATGCACTCGATGCCGATCCAGACCGAACGGTCATGATCGGGGACAGATACGACCACGATATCGCGGGCGCCGCGGCACTCGGTATCGAGACCGTCGCCTACGGGGCCGACGCCCGGGGGCCGCTTGCGGATCACGAGATCGAAGACCTCCGAGCGGTACTCGATATCGTCGGCGTCGACAGGTGAACGATCGACGGTGGCCTCCCCGTATCGATCACCACTGTTTCCTTCCCGGCGTTCGAAGCCGTCAGTATGCGAATCGGCCTCATCTCGGATATCCACGCGAACCTCCCGGCGCTGGAGTCGGTGCTGGACGACATGCCCGACGTCGACTCGGTCGTCTGTGCGGGCGATATCGTCGGCTACAACCCCTGGCCACGGGCCTGTCTCGAGCGGATCCGAGAACTCGCGTCGGTTACCGTCCAGGGGAACCACGACCGAACAGTCGAGACGCCGCATCGCTACGCCGCAAACCGGATGGCAGAAGCCGGACTGGAACACGCCAAACGGGAGCTCTCCGAGGAGCAACGCGAATGGCTCGCGGCGCTTCCGGAGCGGGCGACGTTCGCCGACGGGCGGTATCTACTGGTACACTCCCATCCCGAACGGACCGACGCGTACGTCTACCCGAGGCAGTTTTCGAACCTCCGACCGTATCTCGACGAGTACGACGGGGTCGTGCTCGGACACACCCATATCCAGCACGAAGCCCGGGTCGATGGCCGGCTCGTACTCAACCCGGGAAGCGTCGGCCAGCCGAGGGACGGCGATCCGAGAGCCGCCTACGCGGTCCTCGATACGGCGACCGACGAAGTCGATCGACGACGAGTGTCGTACGACATCGACCGTGTCTCCGAGGAGATAGAAGCGGTCGGATTGCCGCAACGGGTCGGCGAGCGGCTCTACGACGGCGAGTGAGTAGCGATCCAGTCATCGATCGTCCGTCCCTTCGCCGTCGACCGATCGGTCGTTCGTCTTTCCCGTCTTCCCCCGAACGTCGTACGCCTCGATGTATCGTTCGAGCGTCGCCGGGCTATCGACGCCCGGGAGCCGCCGTTCGGCCGTCTCACACGCAGCAGCGACGTCGAGCCGGTTACAGACGAGATCGGCGGTCGCCTCCGCCATCCGCCGGTAGGTCGTCAGCTTCCCGCCGACGATACTGACGGCGTTCTCGACGCGGTCGGCGTGATCGAGCAGCTGGAACCCCCGGGAGATCCCTCGTCGACCCGTTCCGTCCTCGTCAGGTGCGTACAGAGGTCGGACGCCCCACCACACGCGTTCGATTTCGGCGTCCGCCACGGGCGGGAGCATCGCGGCACACTCCTCGATGCAGGTCTCGATCTCCCAGTCGGCGCGTTCGTAGGTCTCCGGATCCGACACCGGCACGCTCGTCGTCCCGAGTACCGCCCGATCGGGTTGTGGCACGACGATATCGCCGTCCGCCGGCTCTCGACAGCGGTTCAACACCGGATCAAGCCCGCCGTATCGCACCGAGACCATGACACCGCGCGTCGGCGCCATCTCCAGATCGATCCCCGCCATCGACGCGACTTTCCCGGCCCACGCGCCCGCGGCGTTAACCACGTACTCCGGCTCGATTCGTTCCGATGCGTCTCTGCCGAGTCGGACAGCCGTGATGCGGCCGTTCCGGACGGTCAGATCCGTTACCGGGGCGTTCGGACGGATCGTTGCCCCGTTGTCCTCGGCGTCGGCGGCGTTCGCGGCGACCAGCCGTGAGGGATTCACGACACCGTCCGGGACGCCCATTGCCCGCGTCACGTCGGCCGAGAGATCCGGGACCGAGCGCATGATTTCGTCGCCGTCCAGGATCTCCGCATCGATGTCAGCCGATCGACAGGCGTCGTATTTCCGATCGAAATACGCCGGATCGTCACGGGACAGCTGCACGAACAGCCCGCTGGTATCACGAACGCACGCTCCGGCGATAGACCGCAGGATACGGTTTTCGGCGATACACTCCGCCGCGCCGACGGGATCCGATTCGGCGTACCGCGCGCCGCTGTGGAGCACGCCGTGGGACCGACCCGACGTCCCACCACAGAGGCCCTCCCGATCGACGAGCGTTACGTCGACGCCGCGAAGCGAGAGATCGCGGGCCACGCCGGCCCCGGTGGCGCCCCCGCCGATCACGAGGACGTCCGTGTCGGAACTCACGCCGTGTCCCTCCCCTCACTTCGGGCCCAATCGAGCGATCGCTCCACCGCATCCCCCCATCGTGTGTGCATCCGTTCGGCTTCGGCTCGCTCGATGGCCGGTTCGAACACCCTGTCGATCCGGCGGTTCGATCGCAACTCATCGAGGTCGTCCCAGTACCCGACCGCCAGACCGGCCGCGTACGCGGCACCGAGTGCGGTCGTCTCGTCGACGACCGGGCGCGCGATCGGGCACTGGACGATGTCGGCCTGCAGCTGACAGAGAAAGCTGTTTTTGACCGCGCCGCCGTCGACCCGCAGCGTTTCCGTTTCGATTCCCGAGTCGGCCGCCATCGCTCCCGCGATATCGCGCGTCCGGTAGGCGATCGCCTCGAGCGTCGCGCGGACGATGTGTTCGCGTCTCGTCCCCCGGGTCAGCCCGACGATGGTCCCCCTCGCACGACCGTCCCAGTGGGGTGCGCCCAGTCCGGCGAACGCCGGGACCACGTAGACGTCGTCGGTCGAGTCGACCGACCGGGCCAGCCGTTCGGTGTCGGCGGGGTCGTCGATCAGGCCGACGTCACCGAGCCACTCGATGGCCGCGCCGGTGACGAAGATCGATCCCTCGAGGGCGTATTGAACCGGTTCGTTAGACAGCTGGAACCCGACCGTCGTCAACAATCCGAGGTCCGACTCGATGGGTTCGGTGCCGGTGTTCATCAGATAGAACGACCCCGTCCCGTAGGTGTTTTTGGCGTCGCCCCGATCGAAACACGTCTGTCCGAAGAGTGCGGCCTGTTGATCTCCCAACGCGGCCGTCACCGGAACCGCCGCGTTCAGGAACCCCTCGGGATCGGTAGTCCCGTAGTGGCGTTCGTCACTCGATGGCCTGACCTCGGGCAGCATCGCCCGCGGGACGTCGAACTCCGCCAGAAGCTCGCGGTCCCACGCCATCTCGTGGATGTCGTAAAGCATCGTCCGGGAGGCGTTCGTGACGTCCGTCACGTGGTTGCCGGTCAGCCGGTCGATCAACCACGAGTCGATCGTCCCCATCCGTAGCTCGCCGGCCGCCGCGCGGTCGCGGATGTCCTCCGGCCGGAAGCGATCGACGCCGATCGGATCGGCGTTATCGAGGATCCACTCGACCTTCGTCGCCGAAAAGTACGCGTCCGCCTCCAGTCCGGTCTTCGACCGGACCCAATCGGTCTTCCCGTCGGCTTCGAGCTCTTCGATCCGATCGGTCGTCCGACGGTCCTGCCAGACGATGGCGTTCGATACCGGGGTACCGGTCTCGGCGTCCCAGACGACGGTCGTCTCGCGCTGGTTCGTGATCCCGATCGCCGCCAGCTGCTCGGGAGCGACCGCCCCTCCCTCGAGTGCCCGTCCGACGACCGCCCGGGTGTTCTCCCAGATCTCGATCGGGTCGTGTTCGACCCATCCCGGTTCCGGATAGTGCTGTTCGTGTCGCTCGTAGGCGCTTTCGACGACGTGGCCGCCGTGATCGAAGATCATGAACCGGGTCCCGGTCGTCCCCTGATCGATGGCGCCGATGTAGGTGTCCGTCATGTCGTGAACTCCGATGGATCGCCGAGCGAGTTGTGTCCGCGTTCGACAGCTGTCCGGCGGTGAGTATCGGTGTTGCGCCCCTTGAGGCCTTCATTGTTGGGGCGCCGATCAGACGGATGGATCGTTCGGCTCCGCGAGCTCAGCCTGAGAGGGCCGCCGAGGCGCCACAGAGTGGAGTTCTCGCCACGTTTTCGAGAAGCGGGTCTACGATCGACTCGCTGTCGTGGGACGCTTCAGAACGAGACGCCGAGAACACGCCGCTCAGTACTCCTCGTAGGCCAGGTTCATCACCCACTGGGAGAAGGCGTCGCCCTGGGGGTCGATCTCCTCGTCGCCGACGAACGGCGACAGCATATCGCCGGCCATCAGAAGCGAGAACTCCAGATCCCGGGGGTCCAGAATTGGGGTGATGTGGTAGGTGTTGTGGCCCTCGTAGACGGCCTCGGATCGCTCGACAAACCCCTCTTCTTCGAGTTTGTCGATGATTCGGCTCCCTTTCCGGGAGTCGATGTCGAGTTCCTTCCAGAAGTCGCTCTGGTGGATGCCACCGGTGGTCCGTATCAGCTCCAGCCCTGCACGCTCTACCTCCGAGAGGTCGGCTTCGGCGGGGGTACTCATCAATCAGTACTCGGCCAGCGAGCCTTTTAAATTATTGCTTGTCGAGCGAGACGCTCGTCGCTGGCAAAACGACGACACCGGGGGAGGTGATCCGATGCGGTGAGTATTCGGTTACCCGAAAACACTACACTCCAAGGGTTACATACGGCGGTATGGCTGATACCACGACTCCGATCGAGTTGCCGCCGGTCGCGACGATGCCCGCGATGGTGACGCCGTTCGAGACCGACGAAACGATCGATCACGACGCGGTCTCGGCGCTCGCCGACTGGACGATCAAAAACGGGGTTCACGGGCTCGTCCCCTGTGGGACGTCGGGGGAGTTCGCGAGCCTCTCCGGAAAGGAGCGACGGGCCGTCATCGAAACGACCGTCGAGGCGGCCGACGGACGCGTTCCCGTCGTCGCGGGCGCCGGGGCGACGAGCGTCGAGGGCGTCCTCGGCTTCATCGACGACGCGGCGGCCGCCGGCGCCGACGCGGCGCTGGTTCCGCCACCGTACTACCACGCGGCGAACGCCCCGGCCGGCAACCGGACGTTCTACGAGCGGGTGGCCGATGGAACCGCGCTGCCGGTGTACATTTACAATATCCCGTCGTGTACCAGCGGCCCGGTACGCGTCGAGACCGTCAGTGAACTCGCTTCCCACGAGGCAATCCACGGTATCAAGGACACGAGCGGCGATTTCAGCGTCATCGAGCGGTTCATCGCCGAGACGCCGGACTCGTTCGACGTCTTACAGGGGTACGACGACCACTTCGTCGGCGCGGGGGTGATGGGGTCCGACGGCGGCATCAACGGACTCGCGGGGATCTTCCCGGGAGCGCTCAGCGAGCTCTGTGAGACGCTGGAAGCAGAACGGTACGGCCGTGCCAGGGAGATCCAGCGAGACGTTCTCTCGCCGGTCTTCGACGCCTGCTTCGAACACGGCTTCGCCGCGGGCGCGAAGCTAGCACTCGTCGAACGCGGCGTCATCGATCACGCGACAGTCCGACCGCCGCTGGTCGAACTCGAGGGGGCGGCTCGGAAGGACGTCACCGACGCGGTGGATAAAGCGCTCGCCGCCCTCGATAGCTGAGGCCGTTCCGTATCGCTCCCCGAACGGTTTAGGGAGTTTTGTCGACCCGTTCGAACGCGGCTCGACACGGCGGGCCGTCGGCGTACTCGAAGACCCGTTCCTTCCCGAGTCGAACGAGCGACGAAGACCGGGTTCCGAACCCACCCCCGTGGAGACAGACGCCGTAGTCGTGATCGCCGAGAACGGATCCGGCCCGGGCCGTCCACGTGGCGGCCGTCTCGTCGGCTTTCGGTCGCAGTTCCTCCCGGATCCGATCGGCGTTTCGACCCTGTCGTTTGCCGACGTCGGGGCGTCGATCGGGGACGAACCACTCGCCGTCGAAGCCGACGTTGACGACGATATGGACGCCCGGGGTCAGCCTGTGTCGGGTGAACGACCCGCCACCGTCGTGGACGACCAAGAGACACGCGTCCTCGTCGGCGGCAAGGAGATGGAACGGTGCGTACGAACGCGCTCCGAGTTCCGTTTCGACGAGATCCATGGCGGCCGATGCGGACCGTTCGCGGAGACAGTCGTCGACGAGCAGTCCGCGAGAGCGTTCGCCCTCGCCGGCGACCCACCGGTTCGTGATCGCGACGAGGACTCCGGTCTCGTTGAATCCGAGCCACGTTCCGCCGGCGCGGTCGTCCCTCGGCGCGAGTACCGCCGGAGACCCGTCACGAACGCTCGGCGGACTCGAGGGCCGATCCGTCGCCTCGTCGCGGTTCGCCGCGACACAGATCGGAGCCTCGTCGAAGACCTGCCAGGCGACGATGAGTGTACACACGCAACATCCTACGCGGATCGGCGGGTTAAAACACGCGAGTTCGCCTCACTCCCCGAGCGTGAGACGGGAAACGACGGCGTCCCGATCGACGGTCCCCGACGCTGTTCGGGGGAGTTCGTCGTCGAACCCGACCGTTCTGGGGCATTTGTACCCGGCCAGTCGCTCCCGACAGTGTGATTCGAGGTCTTCTGCGGTCAGAGACGCTCCGTTGACGGCGACAACGAGCGCACCGACACGTTCGCCCCACTCGGCGTCGGGGATCCCGACGACCGCACACGTCTCGATCGACGGATGCGCCCGAAGGACCGTCGCGACCTCGCCGGGGTCGACGTTTTCGCCGCCGGTGACGATCGTATCGTCGATCCGACCCTGCACGTACACGCGTCCGGCTTCGTCACGATAGCCTCGGTCCCCGGTCCGGAGCCCGAGGCTACAGAATCGCTGTTCCGTCGTCTCGTCATCCAGATACCCTGGTGTTATCATCGGCCCCGAGACCACGAGTTCACCGGACTCACCGGTCTCGCGGATCGAGCCGAGGCCGTCGACGACCGAAACCTCCGCGAACATGAGCGGATTGCCGACGGATTCCGGGTTCTTCCTGGCTTCCTCCGGACGGGCGGTGGCGACCTGTGAGGCGGCTTCCGTCATGCCGTAGGTCGTAGCGACGGGAACGCCACGCTCTTGGGCTCGCCTCAAGAGTTCGGGCGGGCAGGGCGCGCCGCCGAGCAACACGAACCGCAACTCCGGGAGACTCCCGGCGTCGAGCAGCCGGCCGAGCATCGTCGGGACGAGCGAGACGGCGCTCGCGTCGACGGCCTCGAGCGCGGAGAGCGTCGCCTCGGGATCGAAACCGCGTTGGATCGACAGCGACGTCCCGTACAGCACCGACCGGTAGACCGGCGCGAGGCCGCCGGTGTGATACATCGGCAGCGGGACGTGCCAGCAGTCGTCGGCACGCAATCCCAGCCGGAACGCCGAGGCCGTCGCGCTCGCGAGGACGTTCGCGAGCGTCAGCACCACACCTTTCGGCTCGCCGGTGGTCCCCGAAGTAAAGAGCACGGCGAGAGGATCGTCGGCCGCCCACTCGGGGAGATCGAACGGCTCCGGCTCCGTCTCGGAGAGGGCGATCGCCCCGTCGATCGGGTCATCGAGCGTCAACGGCGCCTCGTCGGCCGCCGCCGAGACCGCGGCCTCGGTGTCGCGTTCACAGACGATCGCTTCCGGTCCGATCCGGTCGATCCGTGTTCCGATCTCGGCGTCGGTCAGCCGGGCGTTGATCGGAACCAGCACGGCGCCGAGGCGCTGTGCGGCGTGGACCACGGTGACGAACTCGGTTCGGGTCCCCGCACAGATCGCCAGCGGATCGTCGACGCAGACCCCGGCAGCGGCCAGCCGTCCCGCGACCGTCTCCACACGATCGTCCAGTTCGGCGTACGAGACTGACGCCGAGGGGTCGGCCGACGCCAGCGCGGTCGCTTCCGGCGTCGCGTGCGCCCGGACAGCCAACCAGTCCCGCATTTCAGTCCGACCATTCAGGGTCGTGGGATATTGCCTTTTCCCTGTGGAACGGCGACGGATCCACCTTCGACCGTCGCGACGTCGGTTCGGAGATCCGATCTCAGCAGATCCCCCGTCGCCAGCCCGCAGGCGCGGATATTCGGTACCGATGCGGCGAGATGGACCGCCCCGGCGCGGGCGATCGCGCCGTCGATGGTCGTCGTGACGATCGCGTCCTCTCCGGCGTCCCTTGCCGCCTCGATTGCCTCGCGGGCTCGATCGATCCCGCCGATCGCCATCGGCTTACAGACGAGTAGATCTGCCGCATCGGCCGAGAGCACCGTCTCTGCGCCGTGTTCGACGAGGGATTCGTCGAGGGCGATCTCAACGCCGTTTCCCCTGAGCCGTGCGTACTCCGACAGTTTCGCAGCCGAAAGCGGCTGTTCGAGGACGGCGACGTCGAGTTCCGAGAGCGTCGGCAGGAGTCGATTCGCGGTGTCGTACGTCCAGGAGCCGTTGGCGTCGACGCGCAGTTCGACCTCCGGACAGCGACGTCGAACCGCCTCGAGACGCTCGATATCCGCGGTTGGCTCTCTGGCGCCGACCTTCAGCTTGACCGCCGAGTATCCCTCCCCCGCCGCGGTTTCGACTGCGGCCGCCGCCTCGGACGGTGTCCCGTCGCCGATCGTCGCGTTGGCTAAGACTCGAGAGCGCCGCTCCGTTCCACCGAGATACCGATACAGAGGCTTCTCTACCGCCCTCGCCGTCGCGTCGAGAACGGCGAGCGACAGACCGTGGCGGGCGGCCGGCGCATCCGCCAGTTCGCCGCGTTCCAGCGCCGAACGGGGCTCGTCGACCGACCGAAGCGCTCGCTCACAGGTTTCGAGCGACTCGGTCCAGCCCGGAAGCGGCGTCGCCTCACCGACCCCCTCGAACCCGTCGATCGTCGCCCGGACGAGAAAGCCCTCCCGGGACTCGATCGTCCCGGCGGCGGTTTTTAACGGACGCGAAAGCGGCAGTGAGAACGGTTCGAGTTTCATATCAGACGGGCGTCGTGAGCGTGAGCCCGACGGCGAAAAGCGCCGAGTGGACGAAAAGCAGCTGTCCGGTCCGTTCGAGGACGGGGTTCAACGCGTCGCCGCCGGTCCGCGTCCACACCGTCGCGCCGAGTTGGATCGCGAGCGGCAGTGTCACGAACGGCGCCAGAACGGCCGACGAGTAGCCGTCGAGCCAGAAGACGGCGGGCACGACGTAGGCCATCCCGACCATGAGGCTCCACTCGATCCGGCTCGCCCGATAGCCGAGCATGACGGCGAGCGTGCGTTTCCCGGAAGCGGCATCGGTCTCCAGATCGCGGATGTTGTTGACGACGAGGATCGCCGTCGAAAGCCCCGCTGCCGGCAGACCGGCCACGACCGCTGCCACCGGAACCGTTCCGTCGGGGATCCAGAGCGGAAGCGGGCCGGCGGCCGTCCCGACGGCCTGCACGTAGTAGGTTCCGGCGACGGCGACGAGCCCGAAAAAGACGAAGACGAAGAGATCGCCGAGCCCCCGATACCCGTACGGCAACGGGCCGCCGGTGTAGGTGATCCCGGCGGCGACACTCGCCAGTCCGACGACGAGGATGGGCACGCCGCCGATATAAACCAGATACGTCCCGACGAGGATCGCGAGCCCGAACGTGGCGTACATCGCACGCTTCACCGACTCCGGTTCGATGAGTCCACCGGCGGTCACCCTGATAAACCCCTCCCGGTCGTCGGTGTCGGCGCCCTGCATCGCGTCGTAGTAATCGTTGGCGAAGTTCGTCCCGATCTGCAACAGAAGCGCACCGACGAGCGCGAAGGCGGCCGCGATCGGCTCGAAAACACCGGCGTTTACCGCCAGGCCCGTTCCGACGATCACCGGGGCCGCCCCCGCCGGAAGCGTCTGCGGGCGGGCCGCCATCAGCCAAGCCTTCTGCCGTGAAACCGCCGCAGTCATTGTCGGATTTCGGGGCGGCAACCGTATAAATACGGGGCCTGTCGATCCCACGGTCGGTTCGCGGTCGTCCCCGATAACGCCCGAAGTGAGACACGTTTCGCTCCCCGATCGACAGCCTATCGTTTTCGATCCCGAGCACGATCTTGAAACGCATAACAGGGGTCCGATGAGCGCCGCTCCAACCGCGTCGGAGACCGGATTGCCGGTGACTCGCGAGGCGAAGATGGCGACGGGTGCGACCGTCGCGCCGGCTGCAACGACCGCGTTCTCCGTGAGGACGGCGAGAGCGGACGTTTCACTGGTGTATTCCCTCGGAGATGCTGCCGGCGCTCACTGTAGGAGGCCGATGCGTTCCCGATCACTGATGGTCCGCCAACTGGGTGAGATCACTCTCCGCGGATCGAATCCACATCGTTTTGAGCTCCTCGTCGGTTGCGTCCACCGGATAGCAAACGTAAACGTAGGCTCCGTTGGTCTCTTTGATCAGAACGGCATCCAACTCACAGCGTTCGGCTCTGTCTTCGTGGGTTGGTGGCATATTATGAGGGCGTCGTGCCGGTGCTGGCGGTTTGGGTGTGCTGGTGAGACGCGCGAACGAATCGGGTGCAGCCACGCAGAAGGTGGTCGATTGCGGTTTGGTGGGCGTCTTTCCCCCGATGGATGTGGTGTGGGCGAGTCGACTGCGCTTCATACCGGGCAAAGGGATCGGCGGTACTCGTGTCATCTCGCTCAACATACTCACGTACCTCGAACAGTAACGCGTGGATATGGATGAGCTCCTGTTGTTTCATGCTACTCTGTATTACTCCCCCTCATCTAAGGTAATTTATTACCTTATAACACTAATCCAGTATTTCGGGATCGTAAATACATCGTAGACAGCCGATACCCCCACACCGTCATGTGATCCCTGTACCCTGAAAGGATTGCTTAAATAGGTGAGACTGAGTCACTGAGAGTCGGATAGTGCTGAAAGAGATACCCATCGTATTTTGCAAAGTTCAGGAACTACCGATCTACTGTCAGAAGTGGTGTACAAGAGATAGAGGCTAACGTTAGCGCGAGATGGAGCGCGTGTCTTTCTCCGAGGGGAGAACTCGTGGTTTATGACAATTGCCGAATCGAATATACGGACAGATAGGCATGTACTATCCGTCTAAAAGTGTAGCATGATCGATCCCATATAAATTAATGTATAACTGATATCGCTGTTATTCGCTCGGTCGACCCAAACATCCGCCCCGATTACCGGTCTGGAATGTTCTACTTCAGCGGTCGGCAACTACCGCAACCGGCGGGAAACGAGTCGCCGTGGCGCCTCTATTAAATATACAGCGAAAAGTTGGTATCTTCACAAGCGATACATCTCTTCGGCGGTTTCTCTGAGGATGTTGCCATGACTCCTCCGCAATGCCGGCACACATGCAGTTGATTTCTGTCCCCCATTGTCACACCGAATCTAGAGGGACGTTACCAATAGTCGTATAGTGATATTATACTTTCATTGCGCCTTAGATTAAATAGCAACTCCGGAGATACATCCTCTTATTGCCCGGTAGATACACCGCTGTACTGGTTGATATCTCGCTCCGTAATCCGGTCCGAACCCCTTGCGGGATGCGCACCTCGTATTCAGGACGGCTGTGGGACCTATCATGACAGCGGGTTTTTACAAACCGGTTATAACAGCCACCGGAACCAGTCTGTGGGAGACAGAGCGTGGAGTGAACGAACACCGTGTTGTCCGTTTCAACGTTCTCTTTATTATACAGATCAGTACCGCGCCCTGAGATTCCGCTTTACTCTGTTATTTATATAAAGAAAGAGAAGATATCGATATGATCCAGACTGGAGAGGCCGCTTCCGATTTTACCTTAGAAGGTGCCCAAGACGGGGAGATCCGAGAGTTCACGCTCTCGAAGTTCGCTAACGGACGTCCGGTTGTCTTGGTGTTTTATATTCACGATTACAGTCCCGTCTGTACGGATCAGATGTGCGAGATCAACGATATGGAACTGTTGACGTTCAACGATAGCGCCGGTGTTCTCGGCATCTCTATCGATGGGCCCTTCAGCCATCGGGAGTTCATCCGAGACAACGACATCTCGTATCCACTGCTTACCGACTTCCACATGGACGTCTACGAGAAGTACGGGATGGTCGAAATCGAAAACGGAAAGCGATACCCAAAACGAGGCGTGGTACTTCTCGACGCCGACAGAACGGTTCGGTACCGCTGGGAGACCGAGGACAACTGGGACGAGTGGAAGATGGACCCGCTTTACGAGATAGACGATCTGATCCGAGAGCTGACGGGAACATAACACGAACCCATTCCCGTGGAGGTACCGCTGCCAACGTCGGAGAATGACTCAATTCGACAAAACTGGTAACGCCTTCCTATCTCTTTCAAAACCCCCTTAGTCGCCGTGTTTCATACGGACTATGGTAGCGAATTACCGACGATCGGCGAGCCGGGCGTTCGTTAATAAAAGATCACAGCGACCCAGTTCGTCACGGGAAACCGACACACGTCGCGATAAGTGATCCTGGCCACGTACCGGAACTGACTGGCTACCGCACTGCCACGGGCCCACACTCGAGTGATCACAGTAACGCGGACGCTTATATATACGCCGGACCATCGCCCGCCATGAGCCAGCACGTTCTCGTCGCGGTGGACGGCTCCGAGGAGTCCGAACAGGCGCTCGAATACGCTCTGGACGACCTTCAGGGAGCGATGATCACGCTGATCCACGTCGTCAACCCGGTGAGCTCCTACAGCTACGGCGGCGACGATTACTTCGACGTCGAGGGATACCAGGCGGCTCTCGAGCGTAAACGCGAGGAGGGCCAGAAGCTACTCGAGCGGTCACACGAGACTGCCGCCGAACGCGGGATCGACGCCGAAACTATCCTCGCGACGGGAAAACCCGCGACGGCGATCCTCGAGGCCGCCGAAGCGAACGACGTCGATCAGATCGTTATGGGGAGCCGCGGCCGGTCGGGCGTCGGCCGAGTGCTGTTCGGGAGCGTCGCCGAGACCGTCACCCGCAGAGCGTCCGTTCCCGTCACGATCGTCCGGTAGCGCCCCGTCCCGAACTCGCTCAGTAGTGCCACTCGAAGTCGTCGAACTCCGGGTCGCGCCCCTCGTTGAACGCGTCGCGCCCCTCCTTTGCCTCGTCGGTCATATACCCCAGCCGCGTCGCCTCGCCGGCGAACACCTGCTGGCCGACGAGCCCGTCCGAGTCCATGTTGAACGCGTATTTTAACATCCGGATCGCCATCGGCGATTTCGAACAGATCGCTTCGGCCCACTCGTGGGCGGTCTCCGCCAACTCCTCGTGGGCGACCGCCTCGTTGGCCATCCCCATCTCGACGGCTTCCTCGGCGGAGTAGGTCTTCCCGAGAAAGAAGACTTCGCGGGCCTTCTTGTGACCGACCTGTCTGGCGAGATACGCGGACCCGAAGCCGGCGTCGAATGAGGCCACGTCGGGGTCCGTCTGGAGGAACTTCGCGTGTTCCTCACTCGCGAGCGTCATGTCACAGACGACGTGCAGCGAGTGGCCGCCGCCGACGGCCCACCCCGGGACGACGGCGATGACCGGCTTCGGAATGTGTCGGATCAGCCGTTGAACTTCGAGGATGTGGAGTCTCGGAGCGCTCCGAAGTTCCTCATCCCCGCTTCCCGCTTCCTTTTCCCCATCCTCGTATTCGTATCCCGCGTCGCCGCGAATCCGCTGATCGCCGCCCGAACAGAAGGCCCAGCCGCCGTCCTTCGGTGAGGGACCGTTCCCGGTCAAAAGCACACAGCCGACGTCCGTCTGTCGTTTCGCGTGATCGAGTGCCGTATACAGTTCGTCGACCGTCTCCGGACGGAAGGCGTTTCTGACCTCGGGGCGGTCGAAGGCGATCCGGACCGCACCCGTGTCCGTCGATCGGTGATACGTGATGTCGTCGAACTCGTCGGTGATCGGGGTCCAGCGGTCTTCGTCGAACAGTTCAGAAACCATTGTCGACGCTCCGGTCCCGACGGCAAAAAAGTAGGTGGGACGGGACAACGAGGTGAGAAACGACGCCACGCGAGCCGAGAAACAGCGTGACGTGAGACGAGAAGCGACACGAATCGGGCCGAACGCGAACCTGAACACGGAGCCATTCCGTGTCGCAACACACTTTTCAGCGCTCGAAGTAGGTCCAACCGTCTTGAGCGTACAACCGGGTGCGATCGGGTTTGAGGGGGCCGAAAGTGGCGGGTAGCCGTTTCGGGAGCCTTCTGAAGCCCTTCGGCGACAACCCGATCGTGGTCGGGACAGTCGTCGTCAGCACGTTCTTCATCGGGTTCGGTGGCGGCGTGATCTTCCCGATCATCCCGAACCTCGGAACCGTGTTGGGGATCTCGCCGTTCCTCGTCGGTGTCATCCTGAGCGCGAACCGCCTCACGCGTCTCGTCGCGAACGCCCCCGCCGGCTCGCTCGTCGATCGGATCGGAACACGGACTCCGTTCGTTCTCGGGATGGGGATCCAGACCGTCGGTACCGCCGGCTACATCGTCGCCTTCCTGCTGCCGTTTCCCACGGCGTGGCTCCTCGGCGCGAGGGTCCTCTGGGGGATCGGAAGCGCGTTCGTCTTCGCGACCGCGCTCACGATCGCGGCGGACATCAGCAGCGGCGGCTCCAGGGGTGCGAACATGGGACTCATCAGGGGCGGCGTCCTCTTCGGTTTCCCGACAGGGGTCGTGTTGGGTGGCCTCGTCAGCGAGTGGCACGGCAACATCGCCGCGTTCGCACTCGCGACCGCGTTCGCCGTGTTGGCGACGGCGATCTCGTACCGTTTCATCCCCGAGACGCACGTAGAGGGAGAGGAACACCGGTCGGTGAAACCGTGGGACGTCGACACGAGCCTTCCGGCGCTGACGGTCGGTCTCGTGAACTTCGCCGTTCTGTTCGTCTATCTCGGCGCGCTGTTCGCGACGCTCGTCCTCTTCATCCGCGAACACCATCTGGGCGTGTTCGGGCTCGGACCGCAGGGAAGCTCCGGGATATTCATGGCGGTCACGGTCATCGCCGCCGGCGTGTTCATGCTCCTCGGCGGGATCGTCAGCGACAGACGGGACTCGAGGGTGCCGACGCTGCTCGTCTTTCTAGTGCTCGCCGGCGGCGGGTTCGCCCTTCTAGCGCTCGCCGACTCGGTCCTCACCCTCACCGTCGCCTGCGTGTTCATCGGGGTCGGTCAGGGCGGCACCAGCGGGCCACTGATGGCTCTCTTGGCGGATATGACGCCCGACGAGCGGATGGGCCGGGCGGTCGGGACCAACAACGTCCTCGGGGACGTGGGTGGTGGTCTCGGCCCGCTCGTGACGCTCCCACTCATCGATACTATCGGGTTCTTCCCGGTGTATCTCGTCTGTGCGGTGATGCCGTTCGTCGCGGCCGTCGTCCTGCTCGGTGGCGTGTACCGACAGACTGGGGTGTTCCTTCCCGGGCGGGGTGGTTAGCTTTCTCTCTGGAGACCACGTCGCTTGAAGCTCACTCGGCAACCAGCGCCGACAGCGCCTCGAAGGCGATGTTCGCCGCCAGCACGGCTGTCGCCCCGTCGCTGTCGTACAGCGGCGACACCTCCACGAGATCGAAGCCGATCAACTCCGTGTCGACGAGCGCTCGCGTGAGCTGAAGGATCTCACGGGAGGACATCCCGCCCGCCATCGGCGTTCCCGTCCCGGGAGCGAACGCCGGATCGACGGCGTCGATATCGATCGTCGCGAACGTCGGGCCGTCGGTGACCGCCTCGATCCGGTCGCACATCGCTTCGACGCCCTGCATCGCGAACTGCTCGATCGTGTGATACTCGATCCCGGATGACTCGAGCATCTCGAGATCATCTTTCCCGTAGAGCCCGCCCCGGTCGCCGATCCGGATCGAGCGGTCCGGATCGATCAACCCTTCCTCGATGGCGTAATGCATGCTCGTTCCGTGGTTGTACGGCTCGCCGAAGTACTCCGTCCACAGATCCGAGTGGGCATCGAACTGCACGAGACCTACCGGACCGTACTCCTCGGCTACGGCTCTGAGAACCGGGAGCGTCGTCGAGTGATCGCCGCCGAGTATGGCCGGCGTCACACCGCACGCTAGGACGTACTCGATCCGTGCCTGGATCTCCTCGAAAGTGCGCTCGATGTACCCCGGGACGGTCGCCACGTCGCCGTGATCGACGAGTGTGACGTCCCCGAGATCGGTGTCGGTGTTCGGGTTGTACGGCTTCAGAAGCGTCGAGGCGGCCCGGATCGCCCTGGGTCCGAACCGGGCGCCGGGTCTGTACGTCGTCGCGTCGTCGAACGGGGTGCCGACGACGGCGATGTCGGCTCCGGACCCTTCGAGGTCGGTCACGTGTTTGGCCCGCATGAACGTCGGAATGCCGGCGAATCTGGGGACTTCCTGTGGATCGATCATCTGACGATCCGTCGTTTCTCCCACCGACCCCTTATATTCCGCCGGCCGGGGCGGTCGACAGATCCTATCGACGATAGGTCACGAACCGGAGTTCCCCCTCAGTCTCGCTTTCGTATCGCTCCCATTCGTCGCCGATCCCGGGGAAGTACGTGTCCCCGTCCGGTGACTCGGGAATCTCGGTTATCAGGAGTTCGTCCGCACGGTCGATGAGCGATTCGTACACCGTGGCGCCGCCGATGACGTAGACGGTGTCACGACCGTCGTCGAGGGCGTCCTCAGCGTGTTCGAGCGCTTCCTCGACGCCACGGGCGTGGATCGCGTCCTCCGGTAGGGTTAGCCGTTCCCGCCGTGAAAGAACGACGTTCGTTCGTCCGGGGAGCGGTCCCCCGAGTCGGGTCTGGATCGATTCGTAGGTCTTCCGACCCATGACGACGGGGTGGCCGATCGTCGTCTGCTTGAAATGCCGGAGATCCTCGGGGTAGTGCCACGGCATCTCGCCGTCGGCGCCGATGACGCCGTTTTCCGCCACCGCGGCGACGAGTGCGAGCTTCATTCGGCGACCGCAAAGGAGATCCCCGGTTCGGGGTCGTACTCGGTGAGTTGGACGTCGTCGTACTCGAGTTCGTCGAGCGGTTTGTCGGCCACCGATATCCGGGGTCGCTCTCTCGGTTCGCGGGAGAGTTGTGTCAACAGGCCGGGGACGTGATCGTACCCCTCTTTCCCGTCGGGTTCCGGCGGCGCGGCCGCCTCGAGCCACTCGCGGACCTCGGCGTACTCCGAGCGGCCATCGACCGCCCGAAGGCGCTCTCCGAGTTCAGCCAAGTTGTCGGCGTACCACGCCCCGCGATCGCCTTCACCGCAGTAGATGTGCGCGTCGACGATCGTATGGCCGAACGATCCGACCTCGAAGCCGGTTCTGTTCGCCACGGCGTGGGTCAAAAGCGAGTACGCCGCGAGGTTGAACGGCACCCCGAGCGCGATGTCGCCGGAACGCTGCGTGAGATGGACGTTCAGCCGATCGCCCTGAACGTTGAACACGAACGTGTAGTGACACGGCGGCAGCGTCGAGACGGCGGCGTTGGCCGGATGCCACGCGTTGACGACGAGCCGTCTGGAGTTCGGCCGCTCTTCGAGCGTATCGAGGACGTAGCCGATCTGATCGAAGACACGGCGCGTTTCGCCGTTCGGAGCCGTCTCCGTTTCGGTCCAGCGATGTCCCGACTCGGGCCAGCTCTCGCCGGGCAGCCGATCGGTCCCTTCAGGGATCGGATACCGGCGCCAAAAGCGTCCGTAGGCGGTGTCGAGATACCCATCCTCGTCGGCCCACGCGTCCCAGATCTTCGTCTCCTCGCGTAAGTTCCGGACGTGTTCCTCGCCCGAGAGATACCAGAGCAACTCGTGAATGAGCGAGTTCCACCGGTAGCCGTCCATCCGCTTCGTCGTCAGGAGTGGATAGCCCTCGGCGAGATCCACCGTGTAGTGGTGGCTGAAGGCGGCGATCGTGTCGACGCCGGTCCGGTTCGGTTTGTAGTTCCCGCCGGCGAGAGTGTCGGTTACGAGCTCGTGATACTGACGCATTCGATACCTACCGCTGTGACGGGCAGACAGATAGGTCTGACTCTCGCAGTCACGACCACCGCAGACCCCGACCGTTTTCTTCCCGACGCCCGTACCTCTCGCATGGCCACCTATCGCCGCGAGACCTGGATCGATGCCCCGTTCGAAGACGTCTGGACGTTCCACTCGACGACCGACGGGCTCGAAGCGCTGACTCCCGACTTCATGCGTCTCGAGATCGACCGCGTCGTCGGCCCCGACGGTAACCTCGATCCCGAGGAACTCGCCGCCGGCTCGCGTATCGAGATGTCCGTCCGGCCGTTCGGAGTCGGACCGAGACAGCGAATCGTCTCGGTCATCACCGACCGCACGCTCGAGGACGGCGCGGGATCGTTCCGCGACGTCATGGAGTCGGGACCGTTCGCCGAGTGGGAACACACACATCAGTTCTTCGCCGACGGCGGTCGGACCCGGCTGGTCGATCGGATCGAGTACCGCTTGCCCGGTGGGCCGCTCGGACGGGCCGTCTCGCCGTTCGGTCGGCTCGGGCTTGGGCCGATGTTCCGTGACCGACACCACCGAACGAGACAGTTGTTGGAAAGCTAGGTCTACGGGCGGTGTTACTCGTTGCCGAGGAACGATTCGACGACTTCGTAGTGGGAGTCCGGTTTCTCCCAGAACGGCATGTGACTACTGTCTTCGAACACGTGAAGAGTCGAGTCCGGGATCCGCTCGGCGATATCGCGGGCGATCGCCGGCTCGATCTCGTCGTACTCCCCGGAGAGTACCAGCGTCGGAGTATCGATCTCCGGAAGTTCGTCCCGAACGTCCCAGCCACGCAGTCGCGCCGTGTTCAGGAGGACGTATTCGTTGGGCCCCCACATGAGTCCGTAGACGTCGAGGTTGATCCGTTCGAACGTCGAACGGACCGGGGCGGGATACTCGTCCGTGCGACAGACGTGGGCTCGGTAGGCGCCGTCGAGCGTTGCCTCGTATTCGGGTGCGTCGTACGCCCGCTCGGCCTCGTGGGCTTCGATCGTCGCCCGATCCGCCTCGGGAAGCTCCTCGAGGACGCTCCGCATCGACTCGTAGGCCGTCTCCGTGTCGGCCAGAGTGTTCGCCAGAATCAGCGAATCGAGCTGCTCGCCGTACTCGAGTGCGTACTCCTGGGCGAGCATCCCGCCCCACGACTGCCCGTACACGGTGAAGGAACCGTCCGGATCGATCGCCCGACGGACGGCCTCGAGTTCGTCCCGATAGTGCTCGACGGTGTACCGATCGAAGTCACCGGCAGCCGGCCGGTCCGATCGGCCCACTCCGAACTGGTCGTACAGATACACCGTCAGGTCCTCGTCGGCGTGTCTCGCCAACGGTGCGAGGTAGTCCTGCGGCATTCCGGGGCCGCCGTGGACGCCCACCAATACGTCGTCACCCGTCCCGAAACGTCGGTAATACAGTTCGTAATCGTCGATTTCGAAATACCCTTCGCCGTGGTCGTACTCCGCGAAGTAATCGGTGAACTCGGCCATCGTACCGCGACCGGTTCGTTCCCCAATGATATTTTTCTACTGGATTGTCCGTGAGAGGACGGCCGTCGGCGGATCGCTCGACGGCGGCGGAGCCTACAGGTGAGACAGGCCGAGGCGATGGCGGTGTTCAAATACGAAGAAAAAGTGAGCTGAGTCCCGTGGAGCGAGAAGCGACACCGTGATTCTGTTGAGGCACGACATTCATCATTCCCATCTAAATGAAATATTTATATGATATCATAAAAATTGATAATTTTGGTGATGAGCAGCCGGAGAAACCATTCACCATCGGGGTCAGAAAGCTGATCGACAGTCGGCCGGCGATACGGATCGAGAGCACATTACACTTGAGGGGACAGTGATCCTGAACCGACAGTCAACAGTATTGGCAGTACGCTGCCGTCGGTCCAGAAACGAACAGACGCTATCATATGAGACTTTCTACGGTTATTACAACGTTAATCCAGAGGTTTCGACGGAGGACTTGTGAGAAACGCAACGTCCGCGACGTCCCCAAAACGCTCCAGTTTCTGGTGTGCGAATCGGACTCGTGTGTCTTGTTACCGCCGATATTCTCGTCGACCACGTCGATCATACAACGACGAGACTCTGTCGGACTGAATTTCGATTTTAAGTAAGCTCTCTGAGGAATCTAAATAATAGTAAAAGTATTATAATTTTGGTAAATGCCAATATTATTATCTTTTTGCGAGTAGCCGAGGACCGTAGAGATGTGACTGCTAGCTTGCACTGTCTGGTGGGATTCCTCGGTGGTACTATGTCCGCACCGCGCTCGCTCATGAACTCTACGAGGCGATGGATCGAAACGGAATCGGTGAAGGCGACATCTCTGAAGTACTGTAGGACATTCCATGACGATGTCCTAGAACGAAGGCCGAGTCGACGATCAGCCGCGCTGGCGTATCGGCAACGCGGTTCACGAAACCGATGTATTGTACTCGTAGCTGTCCGCTATCTCTCGAACCGTCCGCTTGAGATGGCTCATATAATCGGGGATATCTTCGCGCACGATAGGGTTTCCGTGCGAGGGAGCGATCATCCGGATATCGTATCCCTCGACGATAGAGCGAAGGTCTCCGATGACTTTCTCGGGGTCGGCGTATTCAAGCCACAGGAGCATCTCATCGTAGTACGCCTTGACGTCCTCGTAGGCGATGCCGTCAGATAGCTCGCTTGAGAGACAGTCGGCCTCCTCCGGGACGTGGTAGTAGCAAAACCCTTCGCAGGTGAAGAGGACCTGCGTTTCCGTGTCAAAGATCCACGTCGTGTGCGGTAGATCCAGGAGCGTGCCACGGGTGAGTTGGAACTTCCGACCGTTCCAGGTTTCTTCGCCGTACTGAGGCCACTGGATCACTTCGGGAAACCCATGGATCGGCGCAGCGCCGCCCGGGAAGATGACATCGGCATCGTACTTCTTACGGAACGCGTTCACGTTCGCGGAGTTCGGCATGTGCGATTCCTGCGTAAAGATCGCCTCGATCGACTCGCCGCCGGTAACGGCATCTATCTCTTCGCGGAACTCGTCGCGCATGTCGAAATCGCCCGAGTTGATCAACAGATAGTGCCCATCGACGTCGACGACGTACATCCCGCTGTGAACAGAGCGACCGTTACCGATGTCGTGAGTCCCGTATATCCAGTGGACGCCGTCCGTGATTTCGCGGATGCTGCTCATCTAGTCACCACCCGCGGCTTCCGGTCGGGCCGCGTCGGATTCATCGGCCGCATCGAGCGATTCGAGATCCTTGACCGTCAAGAAGAGCGGTAGCAGTGCCCCGTCCTCGCTCAGGCGCTTCGCGCATTCGTACCCGTACTCGGCGTACTGCTGGATGTCTTCGCGAATCAACTGCCCGTGTGCCGGGGCGATTATCGACGGCTCGTACTTTTCGAGATGATACTTGAGTTGGTCGTAGACCTTCTCCGGGTCGACGAACTCGAGCCACTGCAAGGAGCGCCCGTTGTACTGCATCATCTGGTTGGGTTCCATCTCGGTCTCCATTTCGTCTTCGAACTTCACGCAGTCGCTGGGATAGTGTGGGAACCCGAACGAGTCGACGGTGCACATCAGCCCAGTCGTTCGCTCGTACATCCAGACCGTGACGGGGGAGTCCATGAATACGGGTTCGATAAACTCGACGGTGTAGCCACCGAGATCGATACTGTCGCCGAATGCCACCCGTTCAGCGTTCTCGAGGGAGTGGATCTCCGCGGCGGGCGACCCGCGACCGCCTCCGATGAGCGTGGCTTCCGGGAACTCCTCCAGTAATCTGTGCGTGTTCCCACCATGCGGTGCCTCATCGTGAGAAAGGACGATATAATCGAGATCCCGTCCGTCCAGTAGACGGTCTAACTCGTCCATTACGTGCTCCGTTACTGCGGGCGACAGCGTGTCGAAAAGCAACGTCTCTTCGGACCCGATAAAGAGGAACGCGTTGATAGAGAGGTGAAGGCCTCTGCCCGGTTCGTACCACTCGCCCGCGTACGTCTGTCCTTCGGGATGTTCGGTAAGCCACCGGCCCATCGCATCGGCTTTGACACACTCCTCTATCCAGAAGATCCCTTCTCCAGGGGTGTCCTCTTCGCTTATTTTTCTGGCTTTCTGTCCGATACACACGTCTGTTTCGATCATGAACACTGTAGATAAACCATCCTGCTATTTAAAACATTGGTACGGTATCCTCTCGATTGTCGGCGGGTACACCGGAGCAGACAGCCGGATGATGAATGCGGATCTCGACGCCCCAGACGGGACGTTCGGCGTCAATCGTGGTTTGTCGACACGGGTTCTTGCTTCGACGGAGTCCCGTCAGTATTCGATACCCACGCGGGGACCGATATCCTGCTGGAACGGGTGTTTTATATTTCCCATGTAGGTCACGTAGTCGGCTCTATCGACGACCATCGGTGGGGCTTCGCGTCCGGTGAGCAGGAGTTCCACCGAATCGTCCTTCTCTCGGATGATATCGGCGAACGTTTCATCGCGGGTGAAACCGAGCGTGTAAAGGGTCAAGATTTCGTCGAGAACGACGATATCTCGCTGTCCCTCCGAAACGACGTCTGTCGCCGTCTCAAGCGCGTCTTCGAGCGTGGTTCGCTCCTCCGGGGAGAGGTCATCCTCGCTTCGTGTGTGGCCCACCGGATACTGTTCGACATCGATAGCAGGGACGTCTTCAAACGCCTGTACCTCTCCGTACTGCTCGCGCATCTCCTCGGCACCTTTCATGAACTGAATGACTGAAACACTCAGTCCGTGTCCCGAAGCCCGAACAGCCAGCCCCATCGCAGCGGTGGTCTTTCCCTTCCCCGGGCCGTAGTACAGGTGGACTAATCCATCCCGATCCGTTTCATCAGGCATACGAGATACTGGCGAGTCATCCCCAAGAAAGCATCGCCTGTAGTAGCCAACGCCGAGCGAACCGTCGATTCAGATCAGATACGAGGTTCCGCTGAGACGATGACCGACTGTGAGACTGTCTAAGCGATAACCCGGGCGCGGTAGCGGGCATTCGGCCGGTTCCTGATAAATATTATACAAAATAATTAACAATACATCTACTGTATAATGGGGGTAGGTGACGATCAACATATGGAGATACGACGTGCACAGACGGACGATGTGACCTCAATCAGGCGTGTCGCAGAGCGGACTTGGGAGGCCGATTATCCGGAGATTCTGAACCGGGAGAACATCGAAAAGATCGTCGACGAGTGGTACGCCGAAGACCGGATCCGTGAAGAACTGATGAACGAAGACGCCGTCGTTACGATCGCCGAAGAGGACGGCATTGTCGTCGGATTTGCCCACGGCGTCTGGGCGAGACGCACCGGACACATTCTTCGCGTGTACGTCGACCCCGAACACAGAGGGGAAGGGATCGGCCGGGAGCTTCTGGCGGCGGTCCGTGACTCCTTGCTCAATCGGGGGTCGGACAGGATACAGGCGATGGTTCTCGCAGAGAACGAGGTCGGAAACCAGTTCTATCAGGACGCCGGGTTCGAAAAGATCGACGAAGGTGAGACCACTATCGGGGAGGAAAGCTACACGGAGAACGTGTATCGCAGAAAGGGATGAGTGACCAGAATCGTACTGTTGCGGCCGACTAGTGCTGCTTTCCTTCCCCGTCGGTTGCGATCGGACGTCGCGTCCGGGCCAATCGCGACTCGAAGGAGGCCGCGGAAGCGCTATCGTCGAACGCGAGCGCGCGCTGCTTTCCGACTTCGGCGTGGACGGCGTCCGTTATCCCCGGATGCTCCCCGAAGGGATCGGCGTACTTGATGTCACCGCGTTCTAGCTCGAGTTCGTTTGGGATCTGGACCTCCGTCGCTTCGGTTCGCGATAAAAAGAGCGGAACCGCTACTAGACGATCCTTCACGGCGTTGTATCGAACACACTCGATCGCGGGGTTCTGGAGGAGATAGCAGGTAAGTACTTGTCCGTACCCTGATTGTCCACGAAGTCGAGCCGCGTGGTACTCCGTGGTCTGTCGCTGGTAGGGTTTTGAGCTACTTCCGAACCCGACGAGGACGAGGGAAGCGTCCTCGGAAGCCGGGACCATCTCAGCCCCCCTCTCCGCTATCACCCCGGTTACGGCTGGACTCTGTCCGGGTGGTTCGCAGTAGTGGACGTCACCCGGAAGATAAGAGAGCGCGGCCGGAATGCTGTTTATTGTATCGTGGGTGTGCGCAGTGACCATCGGAACCACGTAGACCGCATCGCCCGGTACCTGTTCGAACGCTCCCCGAAGCTCGCTCACAGGCTCACTTTCGTACGTCGCTACCGTCACGTCATCGGCGATCGCACGTCGACTGAGACGGTTGGCGTGGGTTTCCAGTACCTCGTGAGCGTTTCTTGTCTCACGGCTGATTAGCAGGATTGATTCGGATGTCATGGATCGTCTGGCCGACAAGTTACTGTTAACCAGATAAATTTAGCTGGTCCGAATATCATTCCGAGTTAATATATACGTTTTGGTGAACGTAGTGACGCACGCTGCGGTCAAAACACGCATCGAGACGCGGATTCGACGGGTCGGCAGGGCGGCCGAAATCCACATCGAGACACCGAATCGATCCGACGATCAGCCGCGTCGAGCGGATACGGTAGTTCGGTCGAAAGTTCGAGATTAGTTTTTTATCACAGTGTACTGTACAGCATCGCATGACCGACTCGGGCGCAGTCATAGCTGCAGAAACGATCGCAGATCTGTCGAACAGAGTGTACGGGCTGTGTGGCGGGCACATCCAACCGATATGGGATGCTATCGGCGATACGGACGCGACTATCGTCGACGTGCGCGACGAACGGGCCGCCGTCCACGCCGCCCATGCCGACGCCGAAGTGCGCGGTGATCTCGGCGTCGCAATGGTGACCGCAGGGCCGGGATTTACCAACGCTGTCACCGGGATCGCAAACGCGTACACGTCGGGGGTCCCTCTGCTCGTAGTCACTGGGTATCCCCCGACACCACAGTTCGATCGCGGGGCGCTTCAGGGGATTCCCCACCTCGATATCGCCGAATCCATCACGATGATGGACCGGACGGTCTACGAGACGAACCGTATCCGTGAGTATCTCGTCGAGGCGGCCGCGACAGCTCTCGACGAGAACGGCCCCGTCGTCGTCGAAATTCCGACAGACGTCCTTCGAGAGACGACCGACTGGGTCCGGGACCGACCGGTATCGAAGACACCGATGAACTGTCCGGTGGCTGACGAGGGAACCATCGAGGACGCGGCCGAAGTACTCGACCGCGCCGAGCAGCCGCTCGCGATCTTGGGGCGGGGCGCGCGTGATGCGGCATCGGAGGTCCAGTCGCTGATCGAGACGCTCAACCTTCCCGTCCTGACGACCGCCGGGAGCAAGGGAGTCGTTCCCGACTCTCACGAGCTCAACGTTCCCGGCGCGCGCGGGCTCGCAATGGACAGAGCGGACAGCTATCTCGTGTTGGGGAAACGCCTCGACTTCACGCTAGGCTACGGGAGTCCAGCCGTTCTCGGCGACTCTGACGTCGTGCAGGTGGACGTCAGCGCGGATGCGTTGCGGGTAAACCGCCTCCCGGACGTACCTGTTCAGGCGACGGTTTCCTCGGCAGCGACTGAACTCCGACGACGGTTCGACGGCCCGCTCGGTGTCGAACCGTGGGTCGAATCACTGCAGGAGTCCCACGAGAAGCGCGCAAAGCGGATGGCCGACCAGAAACGTTCAGAGGAGAGTCCGATTCACCCCTACCGGGTCTGCGGCGCGATCGAAGCCGCAACCGAAGACGATTCGATCGTCATCTGTGACGGCGGCGATTCGTTATCGTTCGGACGGATCGCGATTTCGACGACGAACCCGCGCGGCTATCTCGACCCGGGGCCGCTCGGCTGTCTCGGCGTCGGCCTCCCGTTCGCTATCGGGGCCTCGCTTTCCGAACCCGACACCGACGTCGTTTGTTTCACCGGTGACGGAGCTCTCGGGTTCAATATCTCCGAGTTCGAAACAGCCGTCCGGGAGAACGCGGACATCACCATCGTCGTCGCAAACAATGCCGCATGGAACATCGAAAGGTACGACCAAATCGAGAACTACGGTCGGGAGATCGGGAGTAGTCTCACGGATGTCGCGTTCGACGAAGTGGCTTCGGGGTTCGGTGCGGAGGGGATATCCGTCTCGGAACCCGGGGAGCTCGACGGTGCAATCGAGCGCGCAATCGAGACGGATGGTCCGGTCGTCGTCGACGTCACTGTCGACCCGGACGTGGTGAGTCCCGACGCGAAAAACGGTCTCGCCCGCGTTCCGACCTTCCAGCCGCTCGATGCGTGGGAAAATAAAGAAAAGGAGTTCCGCGGATCCTAACCGACAGGACCGTCGACGGTGTCACGACCGGCTTTCGTGGATATCGATCGGATATAAAACGGTGATCAGCACGAAAGTGACCGACGAGGGACCAATCGACCGGGCCGTCCCGATCGGATCAGGGGTACCGAACGCCGGGATACGTCAGTTCAGTACGTCGGGCTCTCTTCGAGAGGGCCTTCGCGCTCGTTTATCAGCGGTTGCGCGCGTGAGCAACACGACAGCCGATCTAAATAACTGATAGCCGCAGTGTCCATCTCTGTAGACTTCGACAGGAACGCTACCGCGCGTCGCTTCGCCCGCCGACAGACCGAACGTGCGTGATGAACTTACGGCCCGTCTTCACTCAGGAGTCCCGGATACCTACCTCTTCACCGTTCGTATTGGAAGCCACGTGTCCCGATACCGCTCAATTCGCGTCGTCTTCCTCCCTGTTTCGAAGTCGAGTGATGGTCTCTCTCGCGGCCTCAGCGTCGTAGGCGTACAGAACCGAGTGGGCGTAGGTGCTGGCAACAGTGGAGGTCCGAACGAGATTGTCGAGGTCGACGTTCACCGCGTACAGTTCGATACTGAACGGTTTGCTGAGCGCGTCACGGAACCCCTGTGCGAGGATTTCTATCCAGTACGTGGTCTCGTAAGCCATGTCGTATAACGGAACGACAAACTCGTCGACGAACGGCTCGAGCGCGCCCGGGTCGATGCCGGCCCGCTCGCTGAGGTGGCCGGGGAACGGGTCCGGGTAGAGCGTCATATAGAGTCGCCCCGGAACTCGCTGTCTCGCATCCCGGACGAAATCGGTGATGACGCTGTTTCGCCACTCCCACCAGTCGTCGAGTTCGCTGTCGTCGAACGCTTGCTCACAGCGCGGACAATGGCAGTATTCCGGGCGTGGGAACCCGATGTCATCGAGCCGGAGATCCGTCGTCACTGCGGCCGCATCCTCGATCCGGTCGAGTAGCTGTTCACGATACGGACTGGCGTTCGGGCAGACGTAGCTCCAGTCGAAGTACTTTCGATCGCGGGTCGCCCGCTCGCCGTCGGCCGAAAGCGGTACGAGCGAGATGTCCTCGTCTCTGACTCGGTTGTCTCCGAAACACGAGATCATGCTCGTGCTCCCCGAAACGGGATCCGTGGTCCGGCCGGTCACGTCTTTCACCTCGTAGAACGCCCGGTCGAATTCGGCCCACGAGATCTCGTCCTCGTTGCGGGTGACGACTCCGTACATGGCCCCACCGTCGTGCTCGAGTCAGTTAAACTATCCCCGTTTCACCCACGCTCGCGATGTCGTCGGATTACGAATCAGTCGTCGATCGGTATCGAGAACAGTTCCTGTGGGACCGTCGAGAGTCGCTCAACACCGTCCTTCGTGACGAGGTAGTCGTCCTCGATCATGGCCGCGCCACGTTCCGGGTGTATCAGTTTCGGCTCGATGGTGAGTACCATCCCCTCCTCGATCGGCGTGGCGTTACCCTGCATCAGCGTCGGCTCCTCGTCGGCCTCGAGACCGATACTGTGGCCGATGTAAGGGGCCTGCATATCGCCGTATCCACAGAGCCAATCGGCGACGTCGTGTTCGCGCGCCCGGTCGCGCGCAGCGATGTAGGGGTCCTCGGCCGGGACCCCTGGCTCGATAACATCACGGGCCGTCCGGTGAATATCGAGCGTCAACTCGAACCACTCGCGTTGCTCGTCTGTCGGCTCGCCCAAGGTGTAGGTTCGAGCGACGTCACCGTGGTAGCCGGCGTAGTTGAGCGCCATATCGGCGACGATGAAATCGCCACGCTGTAGCTGCCGGTTCGACGGCCCCCACGGCATAGTTCGTGACGTCCCGACGCCGGTGACCGTCATCGCGTGTCCGGAGATCAGCGGCAGCGCGTCACCGCTGACGATGAGGCCTGCCGCCGGGAGTCTCCAGTTCCAGCCACGGAAAGAGACGAAGTCGTCTCCTCCGGCCGAAATAAGTTTCTCCGAGACGGCGCCGGCGACCTGCTTTTCGGTTACGCCTGGCTCGGCCGCCGAGCGGATACCGGCGTGAACGCGCTCGTAGGATCCGGCTGCGGTCCGTAGCATCGCTATTTCGTCGTCGTCCTTGACGGCGCGAAGTTCCAGTATCGTGTCCGATACGTTGACCGTCTCGGCATCGACGGTTTCGGCGATGCGCTGGTCGAGGTTTGCCGGGATCACGTCCCGAGGGACGCCGATAGTTTCGATGTCAGCCACGTACTCGCCGAGCGTGGAGAGCCCACCGGGACGGACCTGGTCGGGGGGTAACCCCACTTCCTGCTTGGCGAACCCCATCGCGCGCCGGATGAACGCTCGCGCGTCCCCAGGACGTCCGGCGGGAACGTAAAACAGCATCGGCTGCCCGCTTCCGGTGAAGTATGTGCAGTCGACGTAATTCGGAAGAACAGCGCCGTCGATCCCAGCCGCGTCGAGCGCCGTCGCGAACTCCGCGATGCGCTCCTCGTAGGCGAATTCCGGATACGGATGTCGGTATTCGTCGACGTCTCGTTCGTGTGCTACCGTCCGTTCTGGTGGTTTGTCATTCATGTCGGGACTCCCTCGTATACGAGGAACCGGTCGGCTACTGTTTGGCTGCTTCGTTCGAGACGATCCGCCGTTTCGAGCAGCCCGCGATGCTCCGCCCTCGTCGGCACGTCGGCACCCCACGTCAGTTCTGCCCACTGGGTTTCGACGCCGGCAGCGAACGGCCGGCGATCGAACTGGTCGGACCGCTCCGGATAGACGTGATCGAAGACGACGATCACCCCATCGTCGGTGAGCACCCTACGGAGCCGTTCGAAGAGCGCATGGCGCTTCTCGGCCCCGAGTTCGTGGAGACTCATAAACAAAACCGTAACCTCGAAGGCCCCGTCGACCTCCGTCGCGTCCCGTTGTCGGAACGACGTCCGGTCGGCGAGACCCTCGCGGTCGGCGCGTTCCCTGGCGAGCGTGACCGCATCCTCGTCGATGTCTACGCCGACAGCCTCGACGTTCGGAAACTGCTCGCAGAGGCGACAAGCGAGACGACCGGTCCCGCAGCCGACGTCGAGCAGCCGGCCGCCACGTGCGAGCCGGGATTCGAGCGCCGGTAGCTCCGGAACCAGGTGGTTCAAAAAGACGTCCTGTAATCCCCGAGCCGACGCTTCGATCCCCTCGGTGAACGCCGGCTCACGGTTCGTTGACTTCCGGAACGTGCTGGCCTCGAACGCGGTGGGATAGGACTCGTAATCCTTGCTCTGGTGAGTCGCGAGGAAACGAAAGTACCCACCCATGTATCGGGGCGACTCTGGAACAGCGAGTGCGTCGACGAACCGCTCGTCCAGACGGAACCGCGCAGATGGGTGGGCGGGCTGTTTTCGCTCTCTCGGTTCGACTTCGAGTAGTCCCCACCTGAGCCCGGTCTCACAGAACTGCCTGACGTACGGCCCGTGAAGGCCCAACTCGCCCGCGAGTTCGGCGGGCGTCCGCGGCTCGACGAGAGCCTCGAACAGTCCGCACTCGACTCCCGTATACACGTAGTACGTCGCGTGGAATCCGCTGACGAACCCGTGAAGACGGTGTGATGGCTTCTCGGCGGGCCGGTCAGACATCCTCTTCGAGCGTCTCTTCGACGGCCCGACGGAAGGGGACTGCGAGCTGGTCGGCGACGGTGTACGGGTCTGTATCCTCCTCGAACGTGGAGATGCGCGCGGCGACCAGCCGTTCGCGGAGCGTCTCGATCTCTGTGGCAAGATGGACGTTGACCTCCTGTTCGAACCGGGTCGAACGTCTTTCTTCGAGTCCCCCGCTCGACTGGAGGTAGCCGTAGTGGGCATCGAGCGCGTCGACCAAGTCTTCGATGCCCTCACTCTTCGTCGCCGAGGTGAGTTCCACCTTCGGGATCCAGTGGTCGGTTCCCTCCTCCCCGTCGGCTCCCCTGTCGAGATCCTGACCGATACGGATCATCTGCATCAGTTCCTGGGCAGTCGCTTTGGCGCCATCCAGATCTGCCTTGTTGACCGCGAAGACGTCGGCGATCTCTAGGATTCCGGCCTTGTTCGCCTGCACGTCGTCGCCGGCGCCGGGGATCGCGACAAGACAGACGGTATCCGCCGCCTTGACGATCTCTATCTCGTTTTGGCCGGCCCCGACGGTTTCGATGATGATGATGTCCTTGCCGAACGCGTCCATGGCGTGGACGACGTCGAAGGAGGCCGCCGCCAGTCCACCGGAGTGTCCCCGTGCGCTCATCGACCGGAAGAACACCTCCGGGTCGGCCGGGCGGGTGGTCTGTCTGACGCGGTCACCGAGCACGCTGCCACCGGAGTAAGGGGAAGACGGATCGACCGCGATGACGCCGACGGTCAACCCCTGCTTGCGGAAGTTGTCGACGAGCTTGTCCACGAGCGTCGATTTGCCCGCGCCGGGCTGGCCGGTCACGCCGATGGTACGGGTTCCGGTGGTGTGTCGGTGCAGCTCCTTGACCGCCTTCTCGTATCCCGGTGCGTCGTTCTCGATGCGGGTGATGAGCCGCGAGAGCGAGAGCTGATCCCCGTCGAGAACGCCCTCGACGAGGCCCTCAAGCTCGCCCGAGGACGTATCTCGGGTAGTCATTGTTTCTGCATTCTTGTGGGATTTCACAGGCTCAGTTCTCCTCGACGAACTTGACGATCTCGTTTATGTTGCTGTCCGGCCCGAATACTTTATCCACCCCCATCTCGCGCAGTTTCTTGGCGTCGTCTTGGGGGATGGTTCCCCCGACGAGAACGAGAATGTCAGTCATCCCCGCCTCCTCCAGCCCGTCCAGCACTTCGGGGACGAGTGTGTCGTGTGCACCGCTGAGGATGCTCAACCCGAGAACGTCGACGTCCTCCTGAATCGCGGTCTGGACGATCGCCTCCGGCGAATTCCGCAGACCGGAGTAGATAACCTCACAGCCGGCGTCTCTGAAAGCGCGTGCGACGACCTTCGCACCGCGGTCGTGGCCGTCCAAGCCCGGCTTTCCGATCAATACTCGCATCGCATGTTCCTCCTGTCGTGAGCTCATTTTAGAACACCCCTGGGTCTTCGTAAGTACCGTACTCGTCGCGCAGTACGCCCATCATTTCACCTTCGGTGGCGTACGCCTTGGCGGCGTCGACCAGATATGGCATGATATTGTCGTCGTTTTCGACCGCCCCTCTCAGTGCCTCGATGCGGGCCTCAACCTCCTCGTCGTCGCGCGCTTCTTTGGTCTTTTTGAGGCGTTCTTTCTGGCGATCCTCTGTTGCTGGATCCGCCGTGAAAAGGTCGACCTCCTCGGCGTCCCCTCCTTCGGTGTAACAGTTGACACCGACCTTCTTCAGGTCTCCCTCCGTCTTTCGTTTCTCCCATTCGTAGGAGGAGTCGACGATCTCCTCCTCGAAGAACCCGCTATCGATACCGCGCAACATTCCCTCCTTCATGTTACCGTCGCCCATCTCCTCGATGTCGGCCAGATACTCGAGGATCCGTTCCTCCATATCCATGGTGGCCTTCTCGACGTAATAGCTCCCTCCCATGGGATCGATGGTCTCGGCGATACCGCTCTCGTGGGCGATGACCTGCTGGGTTCGGAGCGCGAGACGCATCGCGTCCTCGCTCGGTATCGACAGTGCTTCGTCGTAGCCGTTGGTGTGGAGCGACTGACAGCCGCCCATCACGGCCGCCATCGCCTGAATGGTCGTCCGGACGATGTTGACCATCGGCTGTTTGGCGGTGAGGCTCTCCCCGGCGGTCTGGACGTGGTAGCGCATCCGGCGAGCGGCGTCCGTCTCAGCGCCATAGCGCTGTTTCATGATGCGTGACCAGATCCGTCGGACCGCGCGGAACTTGGCGATCTCCTCGAAGAAATCCGTCTGTGAGACATAAAAGAACGACATCCGGGGAACGAAGTCGTCCGGGTCGAGGCCACGCTCGATGCCCGCGTCGACGTATCCCATGCCGGCAGCGAGCGTGAACGCGGCCTCTTGGGCCGCCGAACCGCCGGCTTCCCTCGTGTGGTAGCCGCTGACGTTGGCCCAATACCAGTTCGGTACCTCTTCAGTACAGTACTCCATGACGTCTTTGACGATCTCGATGTTCGGTCGCGGCGGAAGGGCGAACGTCTTCTGTGAGATGAACTCCTTGAAGATGGAGTTCTGAACGGTCCCACGAAGGGCCTCTCGGTCGACGCCTCGCTTGTCGGCCAGCGCTACATAGAACGCGAGCAGGATCGGGGCGGGAGAGTTAACCGTCATGCTGGTCGACACTTCGTCGAGTGGGATATCCTTGAACAGGTCCTCGACGTCGGATAGCGTGTCGATGGCGACGCCGATTCGGCCGACCTCACCCTTCGAGTGCTCGTCGTCGGAGTCGTACCCCGTAAGTGTCGGATGATCGAAGTCCGTCGACAGCCCGGTTTGGCCCTGGTCGAGGAGGTACTTGTACCGTTTGTTGGTCTCCTCTGCTGTCTCGAAACCGGCGATCTGCCGGTGGGTCCACATCTGCCCGCGGTACATCGTCGGATACGCACCGCGCATGAACGGTGGATCGCCGGGGAACCCGAGGTCGCTCTCGTAACTCAGGTCTTCGATGTCTTCGGGGGTGTAGAGCCGTTTACGTTCGTATCCCGAGAGAGTTTTGAACGTCTCTTTGCGCTCCGGATGGCGTTCGAGCCACTCCTCCAGGGTTCCCTCTTCCCAGTCGTTGTACGCTTCGAGGAACTCCTTGAGGCGTCCCCCATCGTACATCGACTCACCCGACACTTCGTCTTGGTCGTACAACCCAGTCTGTCCGTCGAGTATGGGATCGTCTTCCTCTTCTTGCGTCTCTGAACTCATGTGTTTTCCATGTTGACCCGAAAGTTAATGATTCTATTGGTCAGTCACGGTGGGCCAGTTCAGCGTCATCTATTCCACATCGACGCCGATTTCACGCCTATCCATCACACGGTCGGCTTTGAATTGGGTCCGCTCCAGTTCGCCCATCTCAACGATAGTGACGTTCGGTGTGATACCGATCTCGGATTTCACCGATGTCTGAACCTGATCACGGAACGCCTCCGTTGACAGGGAACTGTGGTCGTCCTGTTCGACGACGAGGTTGAGCGCGTCGAGCGCCCCCTCCTTTTCGACGACGATACGGAACTCGTCACCGAAATCGTCGAGCGCGTGGAGTTGGTTTTCGACCTCCGAGGGGAACACGTTCTTGCCGCGGATAATGAGCATCTCGTCCACGCGCCCGTAGACGCCTTTCGGGAGCGTCGGGTAGGTCCGCCCACAGTCACAGTCGGTCTCCTCGTGGCTCTCCCAGTAGGAGATATCACCGCTCCACAGGCGGATCATCGGCTGTGAGGTCCGACCGAGGTGGGTGTACGTCGGGACGCCCTCCTCACCGTATTCAAGGCGTTCCTCGGTGTCGGGGTCCAACAACTCCGTGTACACGATATCCTGCCAGAGATGCATCCCGTTCTCAAGATGCCGACATCCGGAATTTGACATCCACGGCGTCATCTCGGCCATGCTCCCCTGGTCGATCACCTCACAGTCGAACATCCGCTCGATCTGCTTTCGAGTCGAAGGGACACTCGCTCCTGGTTCGCCGGAGAAAAACATGACGCTGAAGCTGAAATCCTCGGCGGGCTCATATCCTCTCTCCTTGGCAGTCTCGCCGAGGTAGATCGCATACGATGGAGTCCCGTACAGCGCATCGGGTTGGAGATCGGATATCCATTCGACCGCCTGCTCGGTCTGTCCCTCCATTCCGGCGCCGAACGGGAACGTGCGGCACCCGAGCCGATCGACGCCCCGGAGCGCTCCCCAGGAACCGAGATACTGGATGAAGGGGCTCGTGATGATGACGGTATCCTCGGGACGCAGCCCGATGCTCCAAAGAATCTGAGCGTGCCACTCGGCGATCCGATTCCAGTCGCCGTCACCGATGCCGAACACCTTCGGGCGTCCGGTCGTTCCGGACGTGCCGTAGATGCGGGAGATGTCACTTTCTTCGATACAGAGAAAACGACCGTACGGTGGATGTTCTTTTTGTTCCTGCTTGAGGTCCTCGCTCGTCAGTACCGGTAGCTGTTCGAATTCCTCGAAGGACGTGATGTCTGTCGGGTCGACATCGACGTCGCTGTAGTGTTCCCGGTAGAACCCGCTGTTCTCGTATGCGTACCGAACCTGTTCGTTGATCTTTTCCAGGATTACCTCCGTTCGCTCTTCCGGGGGATGAGTCTCCTGTTCCCTGTTCCAGTATTCGCTGGAGGAGTCCGGAACGCCCGAACTCCTCACTGTTGGCGGCCAAGTTGACACGTCACACGAATCATACTCGGCGTTAATATATATTTCGGGCCGTGGCGGGGTGCGTCTCTTGCGGAGATCACGAGCCTCCGCACTCAAACTCTCGAGTTATTTTTCGCCGTCTATCGGAGTTCCCTCCTCATCGACGGTGTACGTATCGCCGTTGATTACAGCTGGCGAATGGATGAACATGGCCCGGAACGTACTATCGGCGTCTTCCGGGTTACGTGGGTAGTGGGGAACACCGGGCGGAATAAACACGAGGTGTTCGTCCGCACAACATGGAACCGTTTCCCCCTCGATGACGATCTCACCCTCCCCAGCTAGTCCGTAGAACGTCTCACCGCTGTACCGGTGGACGTGACGGGTCACCGATTCGCCGGGTTCGACGTGAATGATACCTTGATCGAACATCTGGTTGTCATCCCGGTCCTTCGCGTTCATCAGGAACTGAATCCCGATCCCGAGCCGGTCGTCGATCGGCTGTTCGTCGACTTCATACAGGTGATACGGCTGTGAGTGGTCCATATAATCTCACACAACGCCGACTTCTATTAAATAGGTTAGGAATCATGGAAGCACGCGGGCGCCTTCCAGCCGCCAACAGGTATCGGATAGCCAGAACCTTCTGGTAAACTAGTCTCGGACACACAACCAAGTTTGTCCGGATATACCGGACAAAAGTAATGGCCTCGGATAATGTAAAATATAATTTATTTTGAGATATGTATTCGGAGGGGCACACAAAACACTAAAATATTCATGATGGTTCGTGGAACCATAGTAGTTGAGAGACAGGGGGACGGATACACGACGTTCAGAATAGTGTCACACATGCTCAGTTTCAGGCGTTTCCCGATACCCGATTGTGCTCCGACACAGTAGGCCCGGGACCTGTTTCCGGTGCGGTCGACGAGTGTTACCGTCGACGGTAGACCGTTCGAATAGACGTAACGGAGACTGCTCAGTTATCATGTCTCACGGGATCCGGAACGTGACCACCACTCGTCAACGTCACCCACGTCGAGACCTTGAAAACCCGGCTACCGGTTCGGATCTATCGACGGGAGGATCCACTCCGATCAGACGAATAATCCGTGATAGGACGAAATGGGTTACCGAGACTTGATAACAACATTAATACTGTTATGTTACTTCTGAAAAGCTCTGATACCGTCCGGATCCTGAGAGCGAAACGTCTCGTTCCGAGAAGCGGTGGTCTCTGGAGACGAACGGTATACCCACGGCAACTGACGTCTGTGGATAGACTCGCCAGCGTCTATTGTACGAGCTAAATTATGTTATAATATAAATATGTAATTTAACCTAGGGTTGGGTGTCCAGCAGAAGAATATAGACACGAACAATTATTAGATATAGAACATATATGTATGCCTGATAATACCAAGCAGTATGGTGCTCACTTTTCGGTTATATCGGAGAATAAATAGTGCGATCGAACGTATAAATCAAAAAAGCCCCGCTTATTCGTCCGAAAAAATGTGCTTTTGATAGGTGGGAAGATCATCGAGCGGTTCCACAGGTCACTGACCAATATATCGGAACGTTTCGGTCGCACTGAGTACTATATTGTAAACCGAATCCGAGGGGATCCGAACAGCCTGTCCGAGTGATATACCGCAATCGACCCGTACTACGCCGAATGAGCTACAGAGATCCGTTTGAGCATGGAGTCAGACGCGATAGGTCCGGAAAAACCGGATAAATAAAAAGGCGGGGGCACCATAGCGGAAGCAATGAGTGGTAAAGTGCCGGTACAGAGTGCGAAGAAAGCGTTCGAAATACTCGAACTCCTGGCCAAGCGAGGGAGATCGACACTCTCGGAGATCCAGCAGGTGATGGACATGCCACAGAGCACCGCTCACGATTACCTGACTACTCTCGTCGATCTGCAGTACGTTGTCAAGGAAGGGAATCAGTATCGTGCCAGTACGTGGTGTCTGCGTATCGGTATCGGGATCCGGGACGATATGCAACTGTTCCAGCTAGCAAAGCCCGAAATCGACTCGCTGGCTGAACGGACCGACGAGCACGTGAGCTTGATGATCGAAGAACACGGACTCGGTGTTCTTCTCTACATTTCCAAGGGAGACCTTGCGCTCGATTTCGGGGTGGTAGAAGGGCACCGGATGGCCCTTCCCACGAACGCACCTGGAAAAGCGATTCTCGCCCACATGCCCGACAGCAAGGTCGAACGGGTTCTCGACGAACACGGCATGCCGAAAATCACTGAGGCGACGATAACGGACCGCAACGCATTGTACGAACAGGTGGAAACGATCCGCGAGCGCGGTTTCTCGCTCGATCTGGGGGAACGGGTCGAGGGGGTCCGTGCGGTCAGTGTGCCGATCACGACGCAGAATCACATCCACGGTGCGATAACGGTCAGTGGCACGACGAACCGTATGACGGAAGAGCGATTCACCGAGGATCTCCCGAATCTGCTGTTTCAGGCCGCGGACGTCATCGAAGTTCAGTACACGCTCGGTAGAGGTCGTCAATAATTGGCCTTTTGAATAGCTTCAACGAAGACATCCCCGTATATGTGAGAGAGTCTAACGAAAACGCTCCGAAGGCCAGACGCCTACGTTCGCGGGTCTGTATCAGTCTCGACCGCCCGAGAACTTCCCGCGAGCCTCTTCGCGAACGACCTTGCCCGTACTGTTTCGGGGGAGGTCCGTTATGTAGTCGATACCTCGTGGGATCTCATAATCGGCGAGTTGTCCGCGACAGAACTCTTTGATCTCCTCGAGGGAGGGCTCCTCCGCTCCTGCCGGCGTCGCCAAGGCGACGACCCGTTCGCCCCATTTGTTATCCGGAACCCCGAAGACGGCTACGTCCTTGATTGCCGGATGGTCGTGAAGGACGTCTTCGATATGTGAGGGGTAGACGTTTTCGCCGCCAGTGATGATCATCTCGTCCTTGCGGTCCTCGATGTAAAAATAACTGTCCTCGTCCACACGCCCCATATCACCCGCAGTCATCCACTTGGATCCGTCCAGCTGTATCGTGATCTCGTCGGTGCTCTCCGGCATCTCGTAATACCGATCCATACCGCACGGAACTTGCATGTAGATCTCGCCGACTTCGCCAGTATCAACGGGTTCAAGCGTCTCTTCGTCCAGGATAGCCGCATCCGACCCCGCGAGGGGTGTGCCGATGCTACCGATCTTATCGAGCGGGGCTCCCGGCGGTAACATTATGGGGATACCGGTTTCGCTGGCCCCGTAGGCCTCTGCGATATCACATTCCAACGTCTCTCGTAGCTCCCGTTTCAGGGTCTGTGAGAGTGGGGCACTGGAGGAAAGAACGGTTTCGACGGACGAGAGATCGTACTTGTTGACGTCCGTCTCGTAGAGCATCTGGTTGTAATGTGTCGGGACCATAGAGGTGAACGTGGCCTCTTCGTCCTCCATGAGACGAAGCGTCTCGTCCGGATCGAAGCTACGCGCCCGGTGGACGTACACTCCCGCCCCGAGATACAACGAGTTGAAATAACACAGCTGTGAGTTGGCGTGGAAAAACGGCATCAACAGGAACGAGAAAGTGTCGCTGTTGATCTCGAGAGAATATCCCCAAAGGAAAAAGTGGTTGATGAGGCTCCGTTGCGTCCATACGATCGGCTTCGGCTGACCGGTCGTGCCACTCGTATACCAGATGACCGCGTCGTCATCGAGACCGAGCCCATCGAACGATGGTGACTCCCGCGACTGTCCTTTAAGCAGGTCCGAATACGACCGATACACCGTGTTCGATCCGAGCTCGATGAGGCGGTCTTCAGAAAGGGAGAGGTCGTCCTGAATATCCGTTACCAGATCGGCGTACTTGGATTCGAAGATGAACCCGTCGGCGTCGATAGAGTTGATAGCCCCGGTAACCTGATCGGGTGAGAACATGAAATTGATACCTGCGGGAACGACGCCGGCCCGGAAACAGCCATACTGGATCTCTCCCCACTCGAGACGGTTCGAGAGAAGCACGGCGACCTTGTCCCCCGGACCGAAGCCGGCCTTCCGGAGAGAACGGGCCACCCGGTTCGCGCGAGCGTCCAGTTCAGAGAATGTGACCTCATTCCGTGAGTCTTTTAATGCAGTCTCCTCCGACTCGATCTCGGATAATTTTTCTAGCTCCCTGTGGATCGACGTCACATTCTTCATGCGTTTGGACGAATTTACATTCGCAATATATCAATTTTATGCGCCTCCACCCGAACAAGTGGAGACGTCACGCCCGATCAGCCGCTCGAACCCTACGTTCTCTCGGTGGTTTTTTCTTAGATACCTCGGTCAATGATACAACTCACGGTCCCTGCGGGACCTACCGTGTCGGCTTCGTCAGACACCCCTGTTACGGCCGAAAAACTGCACAAGTATTAATATATCAGATGAAGAACGGGAAGTCGATGAGTTTCGAACACAACTACGTTCAGGTCGACGGCGTCGAAATGCACTACGTCCGTGAGGGAGAGGGATTCCCACTGTTTTTGATCCACGGGTGGCCGGAGTACTGGCGCACCTGGCGCAAGAATATCCCCGTCCTTGCGGACGCGTTCGACGTTATCGTCCCGGACCTCGTCGGGTTCGGAAAGAGCGAGAACCCGAACGTCTCGAACGAGGAGGGATACGGGGTTGAGGCACACGCCGCTGATATAACGGCGTTCGCGGACGCGCTCGATATCACGGAGTTCGGGTTCGTAAGCCACGACCTCGGTGCCTACGTTGGACAGCGGCTCGCTCGCGAGCGACCGTCTCAGGTCCGCGGGCTGTTCTTTTTCGATTGCCCGTATCCGGGGATCGGAGAGCGCTGGCGTGACCCGGATCATATCGGCGAGATATGGTACCAGAGTTTCAACCAACAGCCTTGGGCTGCTGATCTGGTCGGAACGAACCGGGAGACCTGCCGGATATATATCGAACATTTCCTCGATCACTGGGCGCACGAGCCCGGGGTTTTCAGCGAGACGGACCGTGAGGCGTGGGTAGAGACGTTCTCTGAATCAGGAAATCTCGAAGGTGGGTTCAACTGGTACGTAGCCGCCGAGGAGGACCGAAAGCGCCTGATGCGGGAAGGGGCTCCGGCGATGGAACCGATCGACGTCCCGACGCGGATACTCTGGGGGGAGTCCGATCCCATCCTCAACCCCGAGTGGACGGACCGACTGGGCGAGTATTTTGACGACTATCAGCTGGATATCGCCCCAGACGCCGGCCACTTCGTCCACTACGAGCGTCCCGAACTGGCAAACGAGTCGATAGAGTCGTTCTTCGGTAATATCGTGTGAAGCCGTTGACAGCAAAGACATGCCGAAAGGAGGGGGTGATGGGAACGCGACGAGGGAGGGACGACATCGGACGGCCCTCTGACGATGACCGAACAGTGATGGGCGCGTTCCGTGATATCGACAGGAAAAAAAGGATTCAACAGCAGGAGCTAGTCACGTGACCATCGCAAGCGTATTTTGGTCTGCGGTACTCCCGGTCATCGCTATCGCCGCTGTCGGGTTTGTTCTCGACCGAGTCAGGGGCGTCCCCCCAGGTCCGCTCAACACGGTGACCATTTATATACTGGCCCCGGCGCTGGTGTTTCACAGCTTAGCGGTGACCCAGATGTCGGGCGGAGCTATTCTACGCGTGGCCGTCGGAGTGGTCGTTTTTTCGGTTGTGATGGTGCTAGCTGGAGAGGCGGCGGGTCGTCTCACCGGGAGTTCCGACCCGATGACGAGCGCACTTATTCTGGTGGCGACCTTCTCCAATTCCGGGAACTTGGGTATCCCGGTATCGGATTTCGCGTTCGGAGAGGTCGGTCGCCAGACGGCCGCCCTTTATATGTCCGTCCAGGCTGTCGCGCTCTACACTATCGGCGTCTATTTCGCGTCTCGCTCCGGAGGCGTCTCCGGGCTTTCCGGTCTCGATAGAGTGTTCCGTATCCCGCTCATCTACGCAGTGTTGGCCGCGCTCGGTGCCCGCTGGCTAGATGTACTCCCCGCCGAGGACGCCGCAAGTATGGCCGCGATCGGGATGGTCGGCGATTCGGCCATTCCGGTTATGTTGTTGATACTCGGAATTCAACTGTCCCGTACCGACTACGGACCCGCGTTGATGAGTTCTGGCGTCGGGACGGCGCTTCGGTTGGGTGTCGCACCGCTTGTTGGGATAGCCATCGCACTCCTGATCGGCTTCGAAGACCCCACCGTCGCACGCGTGTTCGTTCTCGGGTGTGCGATGCCGGTTGCGGTAACCCCCGTGATTCTGGTCGTTCAGTTCGCCGGTGACAACGATCTCGGTCACATCACCGTACCGGAGTTCGTCAGCACCTGTGTCTTGGTAACAACACTGCTGAGCATTCCGTTTCTCACGGGGTTGATCGCACTTCTCCAGTCCGGAATAATCCTCTGAGAGGGATGACTACCGTTCGGTGTTTCGCTATGACACGTATTACTTCAGACCGCCGCAGTACTGTCCGTAGCGATACTACGAGAACAGTCAGAACGACCGGTCCGGAGTGATCGGAGACTCAGGAAGTCACGACCGTAACGGGAACTGGAGAGTCCAGGAGGACAGATTGTGTAACGCTGCCGAAGAGAGCTTTACCGACTGGACTCTTCTTTCGGCCGGACATGAAGACATGGTCGATATCCTCTTGTTCGATCGCATCCATGATACCTTCGGCAGGATCCGCGTGCCTCCGGACGACGTCGACGTCGATATCTCTCTCCTGTAGGAACTCTTTGGCCCCGTCCACACTCTCCGGGATGTCGTCTTCGTCGAACCACTGGTTCGAATCGACGTTACCCCCATCGCCGCCGGTCACGTCGATCCGTTTCTCCATGTTAAGTATCGTGACATGGATACAGTCGCTCGAAGAGGGTAACGACGCGACGGCTTCGGCAGCCGCCAACCCTCGTTCCGGGTCGCGGTCGACCGGTAGTAAGACGCGGTACATACGGAATCGTCGATCCGGACTACTAAAAATATGTTCCCGATGCCACGAGCCACACAGTCCGGTCGAGCGTTATCGCTTTCTTGCAGTCCGTCTGTTACATCACTGACACGTTTTCATCTGTGGGAATCCGATATCCGGTGTGTAAATTTCCAAAGAACCGACCGAGATATAACGATGTATCGGCGGCCGCAACCGGATCTGGGGCCAAAGTTATAAGTACATCCACCGCAAGTTCCAGATTGTTCATGGTTAAATCAAACAGTGGTCATGGCACCGACGGTGGTATAACAAGAAGAACATATCTTGCAACCACAACAGTCGGAGTCGGGGGTGCGGTCGGTGTCGCCGGATGTCTCGGTGACGATGACGTAATAGAAATGCGGTCGAACAGCCCAGCAGCCAGAGGATCAGTTCACGGCGATGCCGGGTTCTGGCTGGCAGAAGAAATCGAAGAACGCACCGGCGGAGACATCGAGATCGACGCGTTCGCGAACAGCGAACTCGGTGGACAGATAGAGTCGATCGAAAACGTCTCGACGGGCGACCTCGCGATCTATATTACGCCGTACGCCCTGGTTGGTACACAGTGGGCCGACGTACAGGCGTTCGACCTGCCGTACATGTACGACGAAGACCGCCCCTTCGAACACGTTCACGAGGTCTGTGATCCCAGAGACGCGCCCGGATCGGCTCCGGAAGTGTTCGACGAACTTGCCGAAAGGACTGACATCCGACCGTTCGGTACCGTCGTCCAGGGAACACGGCGGGTAACGACGCGTGAGAACCCCGCGCGCAACCCGGAGGAACTGAGCGAGTTCCTGCTCCGTGCCGTCCCGATCACCGTCTACGAGGAGGCGGTCAGAGGGCTCGGTGCGGAGACGACGCAGATCGACTTCGAGGAGTTGCCACAGGCACTCTCGACAGGTGCAGTCGATGGACAGGAGAATCCGTACGATGTGTTCATGAGTGTCGGTGTCCACGAACACATCGACCACGTCATGGAAACGAACCACATGCATCCACCGCTCGGGTTCATTATGAACGAGGATCTCTGGCAGGAGGATCTCACCGAAGACCAGCGTGACATTTTCATTGAGACCGTCAGGGATCTTCAGCCGCGAGGGATAGACCAACTAGAGGGGGAAGTAGATGACGCCAGGGACGAACTCCGTGACATGGGGATCGAAATCTGGGGCCCTGAAGACATAGAGTTCGACGCGTTCGAATCTCGGACCAAACAGCACATGCAAGACGAAACACCCGAGCTGGTGGAGGTCGGCGAGGACATACTCGGCGAATCGTACTAAACGAGGATCTCAATCGTATCTCTATGAGTTTCATGCGCCGTCTCGAACGTATCAGAAACTCTCGGATCGTGCGAAGCTTACTGAGCACGATCCCGTACACGATCAGTGGGATCACTCTGATACTGGTCGTTGTCGTCCTGATTGCCGGGGTCTTCCTCCGGAACGTAGGCGTTAATGTCCGAGGGATACAAGCGTTTGCCCAGTTGTTCGGCGTCTGGATCACTTTCATCATCATGGGGGCACTGGCGTACGAGGACCGACACATCGACGTGGCGTATTTTACTGACAAACTCCCCGAGTGGGCACAGTATTACCACAACATCGCCGTCAGCATTCTGAACGTCGTGTTCGTGGTGGTGTTCACTTACGGTTCGATACTCGGATTCTTCCGGTTCTGGGATTCCGTGGCACCGGGGGCGCCGATACCGGTTCCACTCTTTTATCTCTCGATGGTGCTCGGTGGGATACTTATCACAACCGTTTATGTCGTCAACCTGGCTAGTTTGATCGTCTACGACAGAGCCTGGGTGGAGGGCGGATATGATTAGTCCCGGTATCGCCGTGATCGTTCTCTTTTTGATTCTCGCCCTGTTGCGCGTGCCGATATTCATCGCACTCGGATTCCCGGCGCTGGTTCACGCCGTTTTTGTGATGGACCAGTCGTTGGTGTTCGCCTCACAACGGATGTTGAGGACGATCGACTCCTTCACGTTGCTCGCCATTCCCCTCTTCATATATGTCGGGACACTGATGAACCACGGCGAGATTACGGAGCGCATCTTCGAGTTCGCCGACGACGTTGTAGGACATCTTACGGGTGGGCTCGCACAGGTGAACATCTTCACCAGTCTGGTGTTTTCGGGGATCTCGGGATCAGCGCTTGCCGACATCGGCGGCGTCGGCAAGGTCCTCATAGAAACGATGATGAATGATGGCTACTCCGACCACTACTCATCGGCTCTGACGAGCGCGGCCGCGACGGTCGGACCGCTGTTCCCTCCGAGTATTCCCCTGATATTGGTCGGGATAATCGCGGAGATATCCGTCCTGCAGCTCCTGCTGGCTGGGATCGGTCCGGCACTGTTGACCGTCCTTTTTCTCATGGCTGGCACGTACGTTATCGCCCACCGCAACAACTTCCCGAAAAACCCGAAGCGATCGGGAATCAAAAAGATGGCCCGTTCGTTTATCATCGCCTTCCCGGCGCTCTTTACACCCGTCGTCCTGATCTACGGGATGCTCAGTGGCATTTTCGGACCGACCGAAGCTGCCGCCGTGACGGTGGCCTACATCATTCTCATCAACACGGGAGCGTACCGCATCACTGAGTTCATATACATCTGGGATGCGGCGGTCGAGGCCGCGCGAACGACCGGCGTTATCGCGATAATTCTGGCGGCTGCCGGTCTCTTCGCTTGGGTTCTCTCGGTCGAACGCGTCAGTCAAGACGTCGCTGACGTCCTGTTTGCCATCTCGACGACGCCCTCGGTGGTTCTCTTCCTCGTGATCATACTGCTCCTACTGATGGGCCTGTTCCTCGATCCGATCGCGGCCATCGTCATGGTGACGCCCGTCATATTCCCGATTCTGACCGATCTCGGCTACGACCCGATACACATCGGAGTCGTGACGGTGTACGCACTCATGATCGGCCTCATCACGCCACCGCTGGGGCTATCGGTGTATTTATCCGCCGATATATCGGGGGCTGACGTCGCAGAAGTCTTCCGGGCGTCCATTCCGTACTACTTCGTCCTGATCGCCGGCCTCATCGTCGTGGCGTACGTCCCGAGTATCAGCCTCTTCATTTTGGAGTTCAACTGATCTGATTCGGTTCGAGGGCACCGGGATTTCGCGCACGCCAGCCCCCGAGGTTTCGACGGGGAGGCGGCACGGTCAACGCTGAAAAGTCAGAGAAGCCCGTGTTGTCTGAGGAAGCCACGCGTCTGAAACCGGGCCTCGAACGATTGGATGCGTTCGTCGTAGGGGCCGAGATCGAGCAACTCCGACCGGACGGCTTTTTCGGTTTCGGGGAGGTTTCGGTCACAGACCTCGTACAGCTCCGGGATCCGGTTTTCGAAGGTCGTGAGCCGGTCGAGCGCCCTATCGAACGCTTCCGCTGTATCGTCGACGACACCGAAATGTGAAAGCGCGAGCCGGTCAGGATCGAACCCCCGGAGACGCTCCGCCGACTCTCTCACTGCCGCCACGTCGAACCGTGGAAGAGTCGAGGGAGGGAGCCACGTATCCGCACGAGGATAGTACGAGCCGATAGCCTCGTTGACGAACAGCGTACCGCTTGTCGGGTCCCACACTGAGATGTGATCAGGTGCGTGCCCGGGTGTGTGGATGAGCTCCAGCGACCGTTCACCGGCCCGTACCGACAGCCCGTCATCACCGAGACGTACCAGGTGTTCGGGGTCCAGCGGCGCGGGACTCCCCATTATCTCGAAAGACTCACCCATCGCCCGCTTCGAACTCTCGACGAGGGGGGCAGGGTCGAGGAGCAGATCGGCCGTCTTCTCGTGGATGTAAATTCGAAGCGAATCAGCCTCGTCGGCGAGGGCTGCCGCACAACCGGAGTGATCCAGGTGAATGTGAGAGACGATCAGATGCTCAAGTTCGGACGGCGACGTGAGGACCGACGAGATCTCCGACCGCAGATGTTCGATTCCGTTTGCGTAACCGGCTTCGACGAGGATCGGTTCGGGGCCGTCAACGACGTAGGCGGCTAACACCTCGGTATCGAACATCTCTAGATCGATGCCGAAGACGTCTTCTGTAATTTCGAACGTCATAGGTTGTACTCGTGTGGCGTGTCAACTATCGCGTCCGACCGACTCGTTTCGTCGACGCGTACTCGTCCGACTACCGAGTCGGCTCTGCTCACGTACGCCATCGTATGCGAGGGATTCCACGCCGGACCTAGATCGGCGCCATTCCCTGGTTTTATCGATCGACAGAAATCCCTGTGACGACGCCGCGATGGTATCGCGGAGGAGTGTCTCACCGGCAGAGTATGTCGGCAGGCTTGTGATGGCGGTGCGACGACGGTATCCTCTGTTCGACACTGCTCTCGATGTGGTGTTGAAATAACTTAATAGTTGGCGGTCGTCACGGGGCGGTGTTCAGATTCGGACGAAGGGTGAGACGGTGTGTTTTCCGAGTGTCCATGTCGAAAAACGGCCGCATCAACGGCAGTTTGGACGGTATCGAGTTCGGGTTCGTGGAGTGAGAAGCGACACCACATTTCTGATGAACTCAGACGTTCGTATCTACTTCACCAAAATATCAATTTCATAGTTAGTTTATAATCTTGGTATTTTTGGGTCAGACGAGCTCAATTAACAGTACATAACGGGGATCACAGAGCCGGGAGACAACCGAAATCGGGACAGAAGTCTGATCACGTCGCGGTTGACGAAGCTGTAATCCAACTCAACGATGAGCGGTATTGACCGTAGGCTGCTCTCGATCCAGAAGCGAACTTTGTGCCCCACGAAGCGCTTGAGACGACGACAGACAAGGACATCGCTTACACGTTCTTTGCAGAGATCGGCGAAAGCGTGGCGTCGGGAACGCCGTATTTCTCATCGATGGTTCGTACTCGTTGAACCATATCTGCCGTCGTCACGGTCTCGGTTTAG
>LKMJ01000052.1_pt1 | contig 62799 bp, 65 predicted proteins | sample 643391 | NCBI WGS metagenome assembly LKMJ01 (sample SAMN04112250, study PRJNA286221) | soda lake metagenome | biome: soda lake; feature: Kulunda Steppe; material: water; isolation source: sample PL-Br10 brine of Picturesque Lake | place: Russia: Kulunda steppe | collected 2010-07 | reverse complement strand
TGTGCGGGTAGAGACGTCCAGAACAGAAAGATTACTAATGTATAAGCCACCCGTTCGGAGGTGATATGGTTGGCTTAATACACGCCATACAGCGAATGAGAAACGGACAGTCCGCCGAACCGGTCGAAGGATACGAAATGACGATTCAAGACCGCTCCCTCGTTGATGACGACACTACCTCGAAAGAGTTTTCGAAGGATGAGACGTTCGATATCCTTCGGAACAGTCGACGTCGAGCCGTACTCTCCTGTCTTCGTACGCAGGGGGGAGAGCTGTCGGTCAAGGAGCTCTCTACGTGCGTGGCAGCCGAAGAGTACGGTATCCTCGCCTCAGAGCTGTCTCCTGAACAGTACAAGCGGGTGTATACAGGTCTCTACCAGTGTCATCTCGAAAGGATGCAGAAAATGGGTGTGGTCGATTTCGACAAAGACGAAAATATCGTCCGGCTCTGCGAGGTGGCGTCACAGTTCGATCCCTACCTCGATACTGAAAACCGTCTGGACGCTGTCCGAGTCGAACTCGGGATTACGGTGGTCACAGTCGCGATCGTTGCGCTTGGAGTTGCTGGGATCGGTCCGATAGGCACCGTTTCGTCGCCACTGCTGGCGACGGTGACGATCGTTGCACTTCTCGCATTGGCGCTGTTTCAGCTGTTCGGGACGAACGACTCTGTCCAGTGAGTCGACTCTGCGTCCGGCTTGAGCTGTCAGTACCGCCGGTGGGATGTTTCTACCGATCGAGCGGGATGAGTACTGCTGTCATTATACCCACAAGGCATTTTTAACCCCAGCGTTTCTTCCCGAACGGAATGTCTCTGACAACTGACGCAGATAGCCGTCCGTACGTCGAAAGCGCCGCCGTCGGCGTCGTGGCGTGGCTGGTCGGCTACCTCTTCACGTATCTTCTCGTCGCGACCGACATCGAAACGTCGCCGCTCAATCGGCTCGTCGAGCTCTTCGAAGGCGATTCCGCGACGTACGAACTCGTCGGCTGGGTGTTCTACAACGCTCATCTCGTCGATATCTCGTATGAAGGGGTCAGTATCTTTACGCCACCGCGGAGCTTCATCGGCGGTGAGGACGGCTTCACTGTGCTTCTGTATCTCGTTCCGCCGGCGCTTTTGCTCATTGCCGGCCTCGCGATCGGACGTTACCGTGGCGTCACGGAACCGAACGACGGGGCGATCACCGGCGCGCTCGTGACGCCGGGATACTTGATCCTCTCGGTCGTTGGCGTCTTCCTTTTCACCGTCTCCGTCGGGGGTACCTCCGGAGCACCCGACCTGATCCCCGCCATCGCCGTCGCCGGTCTCGTTTACCCCGTCGTCTTCGGGGCGCTCGGTGGCGTGCTCGCCGCAGTGACGAACGATCGGTAGCGGCTACTTCTCGCCCCCGTCGACCTCCGGGGGACGTGACGTCTGGAACCGCTTTGCGAGGAGCGCGAACGCTCCGGTGAAAATGAGATACAGCTGCCAGCCGTGAACGGCGATCGGGAATCGCCTGTCGACCGGCCCGGGGTCCGGATCGGCCGACGGCTGGGCGGGGTTGGCGACGTGTGTTTCCGCTCTCGTCCCGCCCTGTCCCGCGTCAATCACATCCGACCCCGTTTCGGGATCCCGGGAGATATCGACGAACGTCTGGACGAACCCTTCCGTCGTCGAGAGCGCGAGTTCGCCATCGAGGTTGAAGAACTGATCGTACAACGGCCAGAGGAAATTGATACCCTCGAGATGGGCCCAATCGAGCGCAACGTGGGCGAACGTGTGGGCGAACAGTCCGACCCACGCGATCCGGACGCCGCGAGCCCCCCACCGATCGCGTATCCACGATCCGTCACGGGTCGTATCCCAGTAGAGCGCCACGGCGGCGACGGCGGGGAACACCACGTTGTGCAACACCGTCCGGTGTGCGCCGGTCATGAACCACCCGAGGGCGGTGTCGAGTTCGGGAAACAGGACGACGACGAGGACGACCGCGAGCGCCCGTCGGTCGTAGAACCGACCAAGTAGCCCGACCGCGAGCACAAAAGCGAAAGCGACGTGGACGACCGAGGAGGGCATCAGCGACCCCCTGCCGCGACGCGGTCGCGGCGTTCGACGAGATACTTCGCGGGAACCGAAGCGACGGCGGTCAGGACGATGATCGCCTGCCAGCCAGACTCGACGATCCGAAGCCGTCGCTCCCCGTCGGCGGGATCGATCCAGGTGTCGATATGGTGCGTCCCGACGGTCCCGGGCGTCGTGAGTTCGATCCAGCCGTCCCCGAACGTCACGTACGTCTGGACGATCCCCTCCTGTGTCGAGAGCAGGAACCGTCCGACGACGGCGTAGTACCGGTCCGAGAGCGGATATAAAAGCGCGACGCCCTCGGTGCTGAACGCGTCGAGACCGATCCCCGCGACGGCGTAGGCGGCGAGTGTGACCCACGCGACACGGACTCCGTACCAGCCGTACCGCTCGCGGAGCCACGACTGTTCGCGATGTTCGGTGTCGTAATACAGCAGCGCGGCGACCCCGATCGGTATCAAAAGCGTGTGTAACGTCGCGTTCGCCGCACCGACGCCGACGAGACCGAGCGCCGCGTCCAGATCGGGGACCGCGGCCGCGACGGCGACGAGACAGAGCGAGCGACGGTCGAACGCCGCACCGAGGAGCGCGACACCGACGAGGACCCCGACGGCGACGTTGACCAGTGTCGGCGGCATGGATGAGGATTATCCTCGATACTCATAGCGTTGTCCGTCGCCGCGGTGGGTTCTGCCGCCGATGTGAGGCACGCTTATACGGCCGGGTGACGGAATCCGGTGTATGCGCGAGCCACGCGCGGAACTCGCCGAGCGGATCGCCGGCGAGGTGACGCTCTCGGACGATCCCGGCGCGACCCTCCGGAAGTGGCGCGAGGAGTTCGACGTCGCACAGACGACGCTGGCCGAGGAGCTGGACGTCTCCGCCTCCGTCGTCTCCGATTACGAGAGCGGGAGACGGGAGAACCCGGGGATCGGCGTCGTTCGCCGAGTCGTCGAAGGACTGTTGTCGATAGACGAACGCCGCGGCGGTGAGAGAGTTCGCCAGCACGCCCGTGTGGTCTCCGCCGGCTTCGACCGCGACGTCGTCTACGATCTCCGGGAGTATTCGACGACGGTCCCGCTCTCTCGGTTCCACGCTTCGGTCGATGCGACCCCCGTCGTGCGGGGAACTGCCGACACGATCGCCGGTCACACCGTCATCAACAGCGTCGAGGCGATCAAACGGCTCTCCAGCGAGGAGTTCTACCGCCTCTACGGCCAGTCGACGAACCGGGCGCTCGTCTTCACCGACGTCACTCGCGGGGAGTCGCCGCTGGTCGCGTTGCGTGTCGTGACGCCGACTCCCTCCGCCGTCGTGCTACACGGGATCGAGGGTGACTCGCTTTGGGAGCACGCGCCGGCACTGGCGAAAGCCGACGGCGTATCGCTCGCGACGACGACCAAGCCGCTGGAGGCTCTTCTGGAGGCACTTCGGGAGTTTCCCTGACGGAGCACCCGAGAGATACCTGACCTGCTTTTTTCTGTAGAGTTATCCGGCTCGGTGCCGTACTCGGGGTATGGACGTAACAACCGTTCGCGGCGTCGAGATCCCGACCGTCGGTCTCGGCACGTGGCGTCTCACTGGCGAGCGATGTCGAACGTCGGTTCGGACGGCCCTCGAACTCGGCTACCGACACGTCGACACCGCTCAGGAGTACGGCAACGAACGACAGGTCGGCGGCGCGCTTCGGGACAGCGATGTCGACCGGGACGACGTCTTCGTGACGACGAAACTCGGCCGCAGAAACCGGGGATATGACGACGTCCTCCGGTCGACCGAGGAGAGTCTCGCGAAACTCGGTACCGGATACGTTGACCTCCTCTTGATCCACTGGCCGAACCTGACGACGCCGCTCAGAGACACGCTCGCCGCGATGAGCGAACTCGTCGACGACGGGAGGGTCCGCCACGTCGGCGTCTCGAACTTCGATCTCGATCGACTGATCCGGGCTCGGGAACTCTCCGAACACGATATCGTGACGAATCAGGTCCAGTACAACCCCTACTGGTCGCAGTCCGAACTGCTCGATTACTGTCGGATCCACGATATCGCGCTCACCGCGTACTCACCGCTCGCCCACGGCGGCGTTCTCGATGATCCCGTTCTCGAGGAGATCGGAACACGATACGGCAAGACCGCTGCGCAGATCTCGATACGGTGGCTCGTCCAGCAGCCGAACGTTCTCACCGTCCCGAAGGCGACGAGCCGGGAGCATCTGGCGGACAACATCGACGTCTTCGATTTCGAGCTGACTGACGAGGAAATGGATCGCATCAGACAGCCATCGATGTCCCGTGCGATGGCCGGGTTTTTGAAGGGCCGGCTCCGGAGCGCCCGGGACCGATGTCCGTTGTAATCGGGTGAGAGTTCGCTACTCGTCTTCGACGAGGACGGCGTTGACGAGCCCGTCCTGTCCGGGGCGGGACGTCACGCGAGCCCGGCCGGCGTCGGTCTCGATGATGGCGCCTTTCGTGATGATGTTTCGGCGGACGTAGTTCGGGTTCGAGGCGTTCTCGACGACGTCTTCGATCGTCGCGCTCGCGACACCGTCGTCGGTGGCGACGCTCGCGGTGTCGGTTTCGATGGCGCGAACTTTCGCGTTTCCGCCGCGGGTCTCGACGACCTTCAGCTTGTGGTCGCCGATCTGTGTTTCCGTCGGCGCGGATCCGAGCTCGTGTTTGCGCTTTTTCCGAACGTTCCGGCGTCGACCACCCGTTCGCTTCTTCGTGGACCGAGCGTGGTTCATACGGGAACGTGTCCGGGCGCGTACTTGAATGGATCGGGTTGGGTCCGCCGAAACTACCCCTTTCGGTGTCGCCGCAGGGCCTCGGTGATCGACAGCTCGCCGAGCGCGACCCGCTTGGCCAACGCCTCGTCGATACTTCGTCCGTCCTCGCTTTCCTCCCTCGAACGGCTCTGAATTCGCCGGATCTCGCCCGCCGTCGGCTCGATCTCGCGTGATTCGATCACTTCGCCCTCCCGCCGGGCGATGTTGACCGCCGCGAGCACGTCGCCCATACCTCGGACACCCGTTCCCTGATACGGTGTTGTCCCCGTTTCATCGACGAGTTCGATCGGAACGTTCTCGATGTCGTCGATTATCGCTGCACCCTTCAGTCGTGCACCGTCGCCGATCCGGACGAGTGGATCGACCACCTCCGACGTCTCACGAGCGATGACGGCCGGCACGTCTTCGGCGGGGACCTGAAACACCGCGACGACAGTGTCACCTGACAGCACTGCGATCCCCGGTCGATCACCGGGGTCGATCCCCACGACGGTGCGTCCCTCCTCCCCTCGGAGCGCCGAAACTGCCTCCTCGACGGCACGGCGCGGTCGACCCGGTTCGGCCCGTACCGTCCGTATCGGTGGCTGTTCGTCCTCCGGCCCGACGATCGCGATCCGTGCGTCCTCGGGAAGCTCCGAGCCGGGATCGATCGTCGTGAACTCGACCCCTCGACTGCGAAGCTCCCCGACCACGTCGTGGTAGATCTCGAAATCGGCAGTCGCGACGACGATCACTCTCGGCCGTTCGTTTCGTCGAAATATAGGGGTTTTCGTCCGCTGGATCCCGCTTGCTGTCGCTCCCGAGCCCGCGACGTACGTGGGTTTTTAACCGAACACGCCGAAGGACCGGCCGTGAACGAGCCGATCCCGACGGGGTGTGAGACGATCGATTCGCTGCTCGGCGGCGGTCTCGAACGAGAGACGGTCACCCAACTGTACGGCCCGCCGGCGGCGGGCAAAACGAACATCGCGCTCTCGGCGGCGGTGTCGCTCGCCGCGGCGGGCGGAAAAACCCTGTATATCGACACCGAGGGGATCTCCGTCGATCGGTTCGAGGCCCTCGCCCGATCCGCGGCCGACGGCGACGATATCGAGACGATCGCGAGCCGCGTCATCGTCTCCGACGCGCTCGATTTCGAGGAACAGCGGGAGGCCGTTCGCGATGCGGGCGACCTCGCAGAGAGCGTCGATCTCATCGTTCTCGACAGCGCGACCGGCTTCTACCGCCTCGAGCGGGACGCCGAGGACGACGGCGAGACGCTCCGGGACGTGGCGAAGCAGGTGACACAGCTGCTCGCGTTCGCCCGCCGGCACGGTCTGGCGGTCCTCATCACGAACCAGGTGTACACCGACCCCGAGGCCGGGTCGTCGCGGGCACGCGCACTCGGCGGTCACACGCTCACCCACTGGTCGGGCGTCGTCCTCAGACTCGAGCGGTTTCGGGGCGGCAATCGCCGGGCGACGCTGGAAAAGCACGGCTCGAAGGCGGCCGGCGAAACCGCCCGATTCCGGATCACGGACGAGGGACTCGAAGGCGTCGACGAAGACGCTGCTTGAATACTCAGTCGGAAGCGGGTTCGCCGCCGCTCGATCGCTTCCGGTCGGCGCGCGACGGCGGCGGGTATCGATCCTCGCCCGGCGCTCGCCACCGTTCGTCGTCGCGGGGGAGCACACAGCGATCCGGCTCACGGTTGACGTGGGCATAGCGGCCCGGCGAGTTCGCGAGCGGGTGTGCGGGGTTGTCACCGCTGTCGATCCGGGCCGCCCGAAGCTCGTCGAACCCGGCGACTCGGGCCCGGATACCGCGCCAGTGGTGGGACGTCTTACCGGGGACGCGGAACGGATGCGGCGGTCGGGCGTCGGGACCCTTCACCGCGAGGGAGGCCCGGTTGACGTTCGCCGCGAGGTCGTCGTGATCGACCAGAACCCCGACGCGTGTCTTCCGCGGGACCCGGGCCGCGAGCACGTCCAGTCCCAGATGGAGTGCCCGGTACTCGGCGACGTTGTTGTCCGGTACCGCGTCGGGTACCGAGAGCCTGGCGACGCGCTCGCCGTCGCGCGTTTCGATGACGACGCCCAGTCCACCGTCGCTGTCGGTTCGATAGGAGCCATCGGTTGCAATATAAAAGTCGCGACGATGAGTGCGAGGGGGATGTGCGATGTGTGGGGTGGGCGACTCGTCGAACAGGTTCCGCAGCACCGGCCGGCAGTGGGCGGCCATATCACCGCTTGGTTCTGCGATTTATATAAATCCACGGGCGAACGGGGGTGGATCTATCGGCTAACCGCGCTGTTTCACCACGGCTGGCGGGTTTCGCCGAACCTTCTGCGCCGAACGTGTTTATATACCCTTGCGATATTGGCGATGATCGATCCTCAGCCGATCGCGTCCGCGAGTATCGCCCCGGATAGCTGCTGGACCACGTAGTACGCGATGACGGAGAAGACGACGAGCGGATCGGCGAACGGGAGCGCGATCAACAGCGCGATCCCGAGGTTCTTCAGCGTCCCGGTGAAAAACAGCGCGATTGTCCGCTCTCGAGACAGTCGAAACGCGCGCATACAGAGACGCGAGATCACGAGTCCGAAGCCGACGAGGACGACGGAGAGCCCGACGACAGCGAGGAGATGTCCCCGGGCGATCGTCGCCGTTTCCACGCCGGCGACGCTCGTGTAGATCAAAAGCAAAATAGCGAGCGTCGCGCCGCGGTCGACCGTCTGGTGTGAGATCGTTCCGGACGGGACCACGACGGCGAGGATCGTCCCACCGCCGACGATGACCGCGAGATCGACGAGGATCGAGCGGATCGGAACGCCCAACTCCGCCCCGACGAGTCCCGTCAACACGAGCGGCGTCGCCAGCGGCGCGGCGAGCAATGAGCCGATCGAGACGACCGTCGCTAACTGCACGTCCCCGCCGGCCAGCCGTGTCCAGATGATCGCGCTGCCCGCCGTCGTCGGAACCGACAGCGCGATCGCGAACCCGAGGACACCGCCGCCATCGAGAACGAACTCGGCGAGTGCGACCCCGCCGATCGGAAACACGACATAGGAGAGGACGAGCGAGAGGCCGAGCAGAAACGCGTACGACGACAGATCGACCGCCGAGGGGCGCAGCCCCCGAAGCGAACTGAAAACCAGGAAGATCACGAACGGTGTCACCAGCGGCTCCAGATACACCTCGAAGGCGGGAACGGCTATCCCGACCCCGGCGGCACAGACGACGAGAAGCACGTTTCGATATCGGTCGATCAGCCCGTTGATCATCGCTGTGACGACACCCGGTTCGTCGGCGGAACCTACTCCGAGTGTGCCGCTTTCGCGTATATCGGTTTCGGAGCCCCGCCGGGCGTCGATACGTCTTTACGTGATGACGAATCAGTTCCGCCCGTGTCCACCGCGCCCGACTGGCTGGATATCTTCGGCCACGACGAGCCCTACGACGACCAGATCGACGGGATCGAAACCGCGATCGAGACGGCCAGCGAGTCCGGATTCCTCGCCCTGGAGGGTGCCTGTGGGACCGGAAAGACGATGCTCGCGCTCACCGCCGGCATCGAGTCGGTTCGCGATCCCGACTCGTCGTTCGAACGCGTCTTCGTTCTCACGAGCGTCAAACAGCAGCTCCGGCAGTTCGAGGCTGATCTCCGAACCATCAACGCGAACCTGCCGGACGATTATAACTCCATCTCGGCGATGACGCTCGTCGGAAAGGCAGACGTCTGTCCGTACAACCTCGAGAACGCCGGTGGAATCGACGACAGCAACGTCTACGAGCGCTGTGAACGGCTCCGGGAACGGACGCGGGGGCTCATCGACGATGGAACCACCGCCGGCTCGCTCGTCTCGCGGGCGAAAAGCCGGCAGGTCGGGCTCGCCGATTCGGCCGGTACCGCGTCCTTTCTCGAGGCCGCAGACGAGCCGACGCCGTTCCCCAGGGAGATGCCCGAAGCCGGCGAGGGAAACGTCGAGTACTGTCCGTTCTATGCGGGATATCTCGAGGACCTGCCGGAAGAGGGCGATCCGGTCGAGGCCGTCCCGTTCGATTTCTCCGATTTCGGGTTGATCGAGTCCGAGGACCTCGTCCGGCTCGCTGCGGGCCACGGAAGCTGTCCGCACTCGGTGATGGGAGCCCTGCTGGGGCACGTCGAGGTCCTCATCGGAAACTACTACCACGCCTTCGATCCGACCACGGTCGAATCGTTCACCGGCGGGCTCATCGACGAGGAGACGTTTCTCGTCTGCGACGAGGCGCACATGCTCGAACCCCGCGTCCGGGACCTCGTCGGCGACAGCGTCTCCGACCGCGCGATCGCGGACGCGGAACGCGAACTGTCACGGGTCATCGAACCGCTGGCCGCCGTCGAGGAGGCGGGCACGGACGCACGTCACGGCTCGAGCGCGAGAGACGACGCGGCGGCGATCCGCAAAGAGTTGAACACGACGGACGTCTCGCTGGGCGAGCTCCGCGATACGCGGCGGTTCCTGTCCGCCCTCGGCGACCGCCTCGACGAACGGGTGACGGAGTACCTCGACGAGACCGTCCCGAACTGGCGGAACGACCTTCCGGATCTCGACGACGACGAGATCCCGCTCCGGGAGCCCGAAACGCCCGCCACGGACGATCTGACGAGGTGGGCCGAAAGCCGGGGGTTCGACGGCCGGGTGTGGACGCGCGCCGAGAGCGTCTGTGCCGTCGCCGCCCGGGTTCTGGATACGCTCGAGGAGACGGAGAAACGCCGCGCTGCACCCCCGGTCGGGCGGACACTCGCGCTGTGGCATCGGGCCGATCACACCGATTTCTTCCGCGAGATCGAACTCGAGCGGACGTGGGACGACATCCACCCGGACGAGACGTGGAAACGGGCCTACACGGCGAGTTACAGCCTCCACAACTGCCTCCCTGCGGACGCGATCGGCGACCGACTCGACGCCTTCGGCGGCGGCGTGCTCATGAGCGCGACCCTGGAACCGCTCGACGTGTTCGCGGAGGTGACCGGGCTTCGACACCTCGAGTCCGAGGCGGACCGGCCGGTCGTCGAGCGGACCTACGGTCTCGAGTTCCCCGAGGAGAACCGCGCCTCCTTCGCCCTCTCGGCGCCGAAGTTCACCTACGACAACCGGGGCGATCCCGACGACACGACGCCGACTCGCCGAGCGTACGCCCGCGCGATCCGGCAGGTCGCCGACGCTCCCGGTAACGTGTTAGTCTGTGTGCCCTCCTATCGGGAGGCCGAATGGGCCGCGTCGGTGCTGGAAGGCACCGACAAGCCGGTGTTGCTCGATGAATCGACCGACGACGTCGCGACTGAACGGTTGAAACGGGACTTTTTCGCCGGCGAGCCGAAGGTACTGGTGACGAGTCTCCGTGGGACGCTTACCGAAGGAGTCGACTACCGCGGCGATCGGCTCGCCGCCGCGATCGTCTGTGGCGTCCCGATCATCAACACCTCGAGCGCCCGAACTCGGGCCGTCCGAACCGCCTACGACCGGGCGTTCGGCGACGGGTTCAAATACGCGCTCGCAGTGCCGGCGGTCCGGAAAGCCAGACAGGCGATCGGTCGTGTCATCCGCGGTCCCGAAGAGCGCGGCGTTCGCGTGCTCTGTGACGAACGCTACGCGAAGGAGTCGTGGGACAGCGTCCGGGGGCTGCTCGGCGAGGCCGAACGCGAGGAGTTCCGTCCGGTCGGGACCGACATGCTCGGCTACGCTCTAGAGCAGTTCTGGGGCGAGTGACCGACTCACCACCTACCCGAGCACCCAACTGTCCTCGGGGTCGAACCCGACGGTCAGCGTCTCGCTCTCCGGTGGCGTCGGAAGCGAAACGACGAGCCGTCTGTCTCCCCAGGCCAGTCGAACGCGGGTCGTCTCTCCGAGGAACTCGCTGTCGATCACAGCGGCCGTGATCCGGTTTCGTTCCTCCCCGGGATCGAACGCGTCGGGACGAACACAGAACGTCACGTCGCCTTCGGGATTCTCGTTCCCGTCGATCTGGAACGTTCGATCTCGGACCTGAACGGGCGTCTCGGTCCTGCTCGATCCGTCCGAGCGTTCGACGACCGTGCCCTCGAAGACGTTGTTCTCGCCGACGAAATCCGCGACGAAGCGGGTCCGCGGTCGCCGATAGAGCGCCTGTGGCTCACCGACCTGTTCGAGTTCTCCCGCGGACAACACGGCAAGTCGATCCGAGACGGCGAGCGCCTCGGCCTGATCGTGTGTGACGTAGACGGTCGTCACATCGAGTTCGGTCTGTATCGATCTGATCTCCCGACGGAGCCGCTCTCTGAGCCGCGCGTCGAGCGCGCTCATCGGCTCGTCGAGAAGCAGGATATCGGGGTCCGGGGCCAGCGCGCGAGCCAGCGAGACCCGCTGTTGTTGGCCGCCGGAGAGTTCGGTGGGGTCGCGATCGCCCATCCCCTCGAGATCGACGAGTTCGAGCAGTTCGTCGACCCGCTCCCCGCGGGAGGCGTCGCCGGGCGGATCGGCGAAGTTGAGTCCGTAGGCGATGTTCTCGCTGACGGACATATGCGGGAACAGCGCGTAGTTCTGGAAGACGACACCGACGTTTCTGTCCTCCGGTGGGATCCCGCTGACGTCCTCGCCGCCGAACCGGACCGTCCCCTCCGTCGGGGTTTCGAACCCGGCGACGAGCCGGAGCGTCGTCGTCTTCCCGCAGCCCGAGGGTCCGACGAGCGTGAAAAACTCCCCGTCCCGGACGGACAGCGAGACGTCCTCGACGGCCGTCGTCGGACCGTACCGTCGCGTCACGCCGTCGAGTTCGATCGCCGGCGGCGCGTCGTCGAAATCAGATCCCAAAGCTCTCACCTCCGAGCCGATCGATGGCAACGAAACTGACGCTCGTTACCGCGAGCAGGACGACACCCATTGCAGCCGCCGGTCCGAGCCGCCGACCGATGAACCGTTCGATCGCGATCGGCATCGTGAACTGGTCGGTTCCCGACGCGAGAACGATAGTCGAGGAGAACTCACCCATCGAGATCGCGAAGGCGAACGCCGCCCCGGCGACGACCCCCGGCCACACGAGTGGGATCTCGATATCGACGAGCGCCCGGGTCCGAGCCGCGCCGAGCGCGCGGGCGGACTCGACCAACGCGGGGTCTAACCCCTCCAGTCCCGGCGCGACGGTTCGGACCACGAACGGATAGCAGGCGACGGCGTGGGCGGCGACGATCGCCACGGTCCCGCTGGCGGCGATCCGCCAGCCGCCGATCTCGACGCCGAAGACGACGCCGCGGAGCAGTCCGAGCCCGACGATGATCCCCGACACCGCCAGTGGCGCCATCGCGACGATATCGACGAGCTTCCGGCCGCGGTACCGCCGCGTCGTCAGCGTCGCGACGACGACACCCATCGGTAGGGCGATCACCAGCGCCGCGACGGCGAAAAGCACCGAGTTCCGGACCGCCTCGAAGGGCTGGACCTGGAACGCCGCGCCGGTCGCCTGTCGCTCCAGGAGAAACCGGTAGTGATCCAACGTGAGCCCGTCCGGTCCGGCGACACTGATGTAGACCATGCTCGCGATCGGGGCGACGAAGACGAAGAGCGCGATCGCGGCGTAGAACCCGATCCCGACCCGGGGGATCGCCTCCCGAACGGAAACCGACGCTGGAACGAGCGGCTTCCGTGGAAGCGGTCGGCGGCCGCGCGAACGCACCGCGTGACCGGCCTCGTACCGGAGGTAGCCGTAGAGGATCCCGAGTGTGATGACGAGTTCGATGATGGCGAGCGCGGCCGCCTCGGCGTAGTTGAGATCCCGGATCAGCCGATAGACGAACACCTCGACGGTCGCGAGCTGGAACCCGCCGAGCGCGAGCACGATCGGAAACGTTCCGAAGGTGAACACGAACGTGAGCGTCGCGCCCATCAGAACGGCCGGATACAGCTGCGGCGCGACGACGTCGCGGAACGCCCGGAACGGGCTCGCGCCGAGACTGCGCGCCGTCTCGACGGCGCTCGCGTCGACCGACTCCCAGGCGGCGGTCGTCACCCTCGCCACGAGCGGGGCGTTATAAAAAGCGTGTGCGATGAGGATGATCTCGAGGGTGAACATCAGTTCGATCGGCGGGAGCCCGAACGTCCCGAGAACTCGGTTCACCGTGCCGTTCGATCCGAAGGTGGCCGCGAACCCGACGGCGACCATGATCGAGGGAACGACGAACGGAAGGATCGTCAGCGATCGGAGTGTCCGTCGCCCGTAGAACTCGAAGCGGGCCAGGAGATACGCCGCCGGCAGCCCGAGTGCGACGCTCAAAAGCGTCGAGAGGAACGCCTGATACGCGGTGAACCCGACGACGCCGATTCGGCGGTCGGCCGAGAGCAGATCGCGGCCGACCTCGATCGGTGATTCACCGGCAAAGAGCCGGGCGAACTCGCCGAAATAGAACGGATCGCGGAGGAGTTCGACGAACGCCGAGAGGGTGACTACGCGGCCGACGACGAACGCCTCGACGAAGACGGTCCCGACGGGGTAGTAGAACATCACCAAAAGCAACGCGACCGTTCCGGCCCCGAAAAGCAGTATCGCCCGCCGCTCGAACCGGTGACGGATCCGCCGCCCCCGATCCCGGAGTTCGTCCCCCCGGGCAGATCCGTCCCCCGGATCCCCGACGGGCGCTGCCGGCCCGCCGTCGGTCCGCGGTTCGCCGTGTGTTCGGCGTCCGTCGTGATCGTCCGAACCGCTCATCCGGTGACCCCAGGGTTCGACCCCACGGTATCGGTCACGCCCACCGTCGGAGGGGAAACCCCTTTCGGGCGGGCGGACGAACGCGGCGGTATGACTGCCTTCGCACTACTGCGCGTGACACCGATCAAGGAGGGCGACATCACCGCCGACGTCGCGGCCGCCGTCGAAGCGCTCGAGGCGTACGACGTCGAATACGAGACGACGCCGATGGCGACGACGCTCGAGGCCGACGACGTCGGTGAGCTGTTCGCGGCGTGTGCGGCCGCCCACGAGGCCGTCGACGCTCCGGAGGTCCAGACGCTCGTCCAGATCGACGAGAAGGACAAGCGGATGACGGCCGACGACAAGGTCGACGCCGTCGAGTCGGAGCTCGGCCGCGAGGCGAAAAGCGGCGGCGAGTGAGCGGAGACCACGTTCGGATCAGTTACTACCCACGACCTCCCGCTCCCACTCCGAGATCCATCCCTCCAGGTTCCCCATGAGTTCGTCGTATCCGAAGAAGACGACGTTTTCGGGGTCGGGTTCGATGGCGTACTCTCGGTAGACCTCCGGCAGCGTCGTCTCGGTGTTGACCGGACCGGTAACGTTGAGTTCGGCGATCTTCGCCTGCGTTTCCGGCTCGAGGACGAACTCCATGAACCGGTGGGCGAGCTCGTCGTCGGTGCCCTGCGCGAACCGTCCCATCGCGTTGAGGTTGGCGTACCCCTCGTCGTTCAGGAGGCTGACCTGATGTTTGTCGAGGTCGTTTTCGAACCGCCTCGCGTACACTCGGTCGTTCGAGTACGAGAACACGGACGGGATTTCGCCCTCGTCGAACTGCGCGTACATCGTCCCCCACGAATCGAGGATCCGGATGTCGTTGTCGAGAAGGTCGTTCCAGTAGTCGAGCCAGGTGTACTCGCCCTCGGTGCCGAACTCGTGGATGGTCCACAACAAGAAGTATAGGCCGGTGTTGCTCCCCTCTGCGGGGTTCGAAACGGCGAAGTTACCCTCGAAGGGTTCGCCGAGGAGGTCCTCGAACGTCCCGGGCGCCTCCAGCGTCCGGCCGTCGTAGACGACGGCGGCGTAACTCGAGTACGCCGGTACCATCCGCTCGTGAGGGTCGAAGTAGAACTCCTCGCCGATGTTCTCGCCGTGCTCTAAGGCGCCGATATCGGTCGGTTGGAACAGGTCGCCGTCGGTGTTTTCATCGACGCGCACCAACTCGTTGGGCTTGATCCCCATATACAACTCGGCGTCGATGTCCACGCCGGCGTTGTGTCGTTCGATGTAGTGGTTGATCGGCGAATCCGGGACGACCCACTCGAACTCGACGTCGTGGCGGGCCTCGAACTCCTCTTTGATCCACTCGCCCGGGCTATCGCTCGGCGCGTCCACGAAGGAGTCGTAGGTCGCGACGGCGAGCGTGTCCGGTTCGTCCTGTCCCGAACCGGTGGTGCCGCCGTTGCCGTTCTCGTCGTCTCCGTTCCCGTTGCCGTTCCCGTTGCCCTCGTCGACCGGATCGGCCGTACAGCCGGCGATGCCGACCATGGTCGCCGCACCGGTCGCCGCGAGGAAGGTTCGTCGTCTCATTACTCCGTGGTTGTACTCAGTGGTACGTAAGGCTCCCGGTCGAGACCTGCCCGGAGGACGGTCACTCCTCCTCGGTCGGAAGCGTGATTCTCCCGTCCTGCGGGACGCTCCCGTCCGGATCGGTCAGATCGAGCCGTCCGGTCGCTGCGAGCGTCCGAAGCGCGTACAGGTCACACGACTCCGGAGCGGCGTCGAGTATCTCGGGAGCGAGGAAGCCGTCCCAGGCGAGCGGGTGGTTCCCCGGGCGGTGCCACTCCGATCGGGGCGCGAGAAACGGCGGATCCCACTGCCCGTCACGTTCGGTAAACTGCCGGGCGGGTGTATGTCGAACGAGCGAGAGATGTCTGTCGTCCGGTGTGAGTTCTCGATCGGTCAGTCCCGCACGCTCGGGCGGTACGTCACTTACCCGTCGGTAGTACTCCGCGGCGAGCGCTGCGTGTGCCCGTTTTCCACGGCGGGCACTGAGTGGGAGTTGACTCCAGGCCCTGACGTACGCCGGATCCCAGAGCGGCAGCCACCACTCGACGCCCGCGTCCTCGTAGACCCGGAGATCGCCGTTCGTGAACGTCGTCATTCGCCCCTCCCACTCCCACCGTTCGTAGACGGCCGCGGCGGTCGCCGGACTGTCGACGACGTCCGCCGGCCGGTCGCCGAGCAGTCCACGCTCGATACGGTCCCGTGCCGCGTCGGCGAACGCTGGATCGTGCCACCCCCAGAGGTCGTACTGTCGCTCCAACACGTATTCGATCAACGCGTCCACCCTCGGTTCGATCGGGTCGCCATCGGTCCGATCGTCTCCCTCGCCGACGAACGCCGGAAGCCGTTCGCTCGGTGTCGCGACGGTGTGCCCCGGACAGAACAGCGCGTCGGCCGGAACGCGTTTCTCCTCGAGGAGTCGATGGACCGCCGGCCACTCGGCGAGAAACGGCAGCGCGTCCCCGCCGAAGGCGTTCCGCCGATAGCGCCTGCACGCGTCGCTTCGGTACCGCTCGCGCCACTCCGCCGCGCTGTAGGGGACGAACTCCCAGCGAACGCCGAGTCGGTCGGCGACCTCCCGACTGAGTTCGACGTCGGGATGGCCGGACCGTCCGAACGTGAACCCGACGACCTCACGACCCCGGGAGACGAGTCCGGCCGCGACCAACCGGGAGTCGTGTCCTCCGGAGAGCGGGACCACGACCGGCCGATCGCCGGCGACGCGTTCGAGCCGATCGAGGGCCGTCTCGAACCCTTCGCGGAGCGTCTTTATCGGATCCCCGTCGGCCTCTCCGCCGTCCGGTTTCGGCCAGTACTCCCAGTACCGTCGCCGCCGGATCTCGCCGCCACCGAGGGCGATAACTTCCCCGGGACGAACCGACGCGACACCCGCCCAGATCGTGTCGGATCCGGTGACGTACCGGGTGAGCAGGAACTCGCTTTCGGTGACTGGGTCGGTTTCGGCCCCGACCGCGTCCCGGACCACCCGCCCGCGGTCGCTGACGGTGCTCCCGTCGACAGTGTAGTACAGCGGTATCGTTCTGGCCCGATCCGCGACGAGATAACTGGCGGATCCGGCATCGACGACGGCGGCGAAGAACCCCTCCAACTCCGAGGCGACGGCCGATATAGTCCGGAGGGAGCCGCCGTCGGTCACGGCGTCGTCGAAACGGACCGCGATCTCCTCGGCGTCGAGAAGCGTTCCGTCCGCGAACGCCCTGCCACGGACCGTGGCGGCGCCGACAGTTTCCCACCCCGACGCCTGGAGATCACTCCGCATGCGGGAAAATACCGGGTGCGGTCGCCAAACCGCTTTCCATCGCGACCCTGGCCGCGATAGACACCTCCGGATGAGTGACAATCGTCGGGGCCGTCACCACGCGTCCTCGAGTATCGTTCTCATTCCCTCCGTGGACACGTCGAGATCCGGCGGGGCGTGCGGCGATCCGCTCCAGGGGTGTGCTGTTTCCAGGGGTTCGGGCGCCGGACCGGTCGCGTTCGGGGCGTCGTTGGCGAGCACGAACGCGTCGGCGGCCATCGACGCGACGTCCTCGAAAATCGAGCGATCGACGCCCTCGACGTCCCTGAGTCGTCCCGGGAGATCGAGACCGTCCCGAAGGCTTCGAACCGACGCGACGATGTCACCGTCGACGTTCGGGCTCTCGTCGACACCGAGCGCTTCGGCGAGCAGATCGCGGCGCCCGTCGCTGTTCTCGAAGAGCCACGCGAGCGCCTCCGGCGCGACGGCGGCGTGTCCGACACCCAGTTGAACGTCGGCGTGTATCCGAAGCGAGTGCCCGAGCGCGTGCAACACCGAGAACGTCGTTCCGCTCTCCCGTGTCGCCCCATACTGAGCGAGGGTGACACCCCGGAGTGCGGTATCGAGACTCTCCGACGTCGGCTCCGTTCCGAGCGACCCGAACGCTTCCGAGAGCAACGCAATCCCCTCGACCGCCGTCGCGTCCGTCACTGGGGTCCGGTTGCTCGCGTACAGCGTCTCGACACCCTTGCTGAACCCGTTCATCGCGGAGCCGGCGAGTACGTCCCGCGGCGTGGTCGCGACCAACTCGGGATCGTAGACGACCAGTTCCGGCATCAGCTGTGTCGCCCCGACACCGCCGCCGACGGGCTCCTCGACGAGCCCGGACGCCGGGTCGGCGCTGACGCCGGCCAGCATCGAGAGCCCGCCACCGGCGAGCGTCGTCGGGACCGCGACGACCGGCGTCGTCGTCTCCGGGACCGAGAGCGTCGCCGTCGCCGCCAACTGCTCGCCGAGCTCCTCGGGCGTCCGGTCCGTCCCCACCAGAGCGCTCCCGACGCGCGCGATATCGAGACTGCTCGCGCCCCCGAGTCCGACGAGCACGTCGGCCCCGAGTTCGTCGGCTCGACTCGCACACTCGATGGCCGTCTCGAGACGTTTGGCCGGCGTCGTCTCATCGAAGACGCCCGCCAGTCGCTCACCGATGGCCCCCCGAACCGGGTCGATAACGGCCGATCGGTCCCCGACCGTCCGTCCACAGACGACGAGCGCGTCGTCGAACCCGAATTTGGCGAACTCGCCGCCGAGGTTATCGACGCATCCCGAGCCGTGTCGGACGACCGGTGGGTCGTACGCGAACCTGTACGCGCTGTTCTCGTTCATACTCGTGTTCGGCCCGGGAGCTGTATAGACGTACTGGAACCCCGAACATTCGGGCCGGACGACCCGACTTCCGGGCGTCGTCGCGGCAAACAATCTTCCCCCTCGGAGCGAATCCGAGCCATGTCATCTCTACGCCGTCGATACGTTCTTTCGGGGCTTTCACCCGCCGTCGGGCTGCTCACGGCGCCCCCTTCTGGGACGTCGTCGAGACGGTTTTCTTCGCGACCACGGTGGCCTAATTGCTCTCTCCGATCTGTCGTCGAACTCGTCGATCTCCTCGGCGAAGGTGGCGGGTGACCGACCGTCTAGCGCTCCATCTCGCGTTCCAGTTCGCGGAGCTTCTCGATCCGCGTCTCCGTCGGTGGGTGCGTCGAGGCGATCTTGCCGATGAACCCTCGGGTGATCGGGATGATGAAGAAGGCGTTCATCTCGGCTTGCTCACGGAGGTCGCTGTCGGGCATCTGATCCATCCGCCCGGAGATCTTCATGAGCGCGGTCGCGAGCGCCGAGGGGTTGCCCGTGATCGTCGCCGCGCCGCGGTCGGCGGCGTACTCCCGATACCGGCTGAGCGCGCGGATGAGCAGGAACGAGAACACCCAGACTAGAAGCGAGACGGCGATCGCGACGATCATCGGCGCCTGGTTCCGCCCCCGTCCGGCGAAGAGCCAGCCCCACCGGACGATGAAGAAGGCGATCGTCGAGAGGAAGGAGGCGATCGTCATCACGGCCACGTCGCGGTTCTTGATGTGGGCGAGTTCGTGAGCGAGTACGCCCTCGAGCTCCTCGTCGTCGAGCGTTCCGAGGATTCCTGTCGTCACACAGACCGCGGCGTTCGACGGCGATCGACCCGTCGCGAAGGCGTTCGGGGTCCGGTTGTCGGCGACGGCGACGGTCGGCTTCGGGAGATCCGCCTGTTGGGAGAGTCGGGTGATCTGGGCGTGTAACTTCGGGTACTCCTCCTCCGTGACTGTCCGCGCGCCCATCGAACGCAGTGCGAGCTTGTCGCTGAAAAAGAACTGAAAGACGGAGAACGCCCCGAGCATGAGCGCCGCGAAGAGCAAATTACCGAAATACAGCGTCAGTACGCCGATAAAGACCAGATAGAGGGCGAAGAGTAAGAACATCGTAAACCCCATGCGGGCCCGTAGCCCCCAGTCGGTTTGCCATTGCATATCCGACCGTTTGTGGCCGGCGTTGAAAAGTCTAACAGTCGACCGCGACCGGGATTCCAACAGAGCCAAGTCCGTGGTTTCCGTCCCCCGAGACAATGAGCGTACTCCGAGACGACATCGAAGACCTTCAGGCTCGATACGACGAGGGACTGTCCGCCGACGACGTCGGCGAAAGCGAACGCGCGCTCCTCGATGAGTTCCTCGACTCGCTGGAGGCCGGCGAGATCCGTGCCGCCGAGAAACGCGACGGCGAGTGGGAGGCCAACGGCTGGGTCAAACAGGGGATCCTCCTGAACTTCGGGCTCCGGAACATCCGGACGCACACCTACGGCGACGTCGATTACCACGACGTCTTGCCGCTCCGGGAGACGGACGACCTCCCGGGTCGAGGGACCCGGAACACGCCGGATGGAACCGTCATCCGTCGGGGAGCCTACGTCGGTGGCGACGCCATCGTCATGAGTCCGGCCTTTATAAACATCGGTGCACACGTCGGCGACGGCACGCTCGTCGACTCCTGTGATACGATCGGGTCGGCCGCACAGATCGGTGACGACGTGAAAGTCGGCGGGAACGTCCTCATCGGCGGCGTCCTCGAACCGGTCGAGGCTGCGCCGGTCGTTCTCGAGGACGGCGTCTCGCTCGGGGCCGGCTGTCGCGTCACCAGTGGCTTCGTTGTCGGGGAGGGGAGCGTCGTCGGCGAGAACACGCTGTTGACGCCGCGGATCCCCGTCTACGACCTCGTCGAAGAGGAGGTTATGTACGGCGAACTCCCGCCCGAACGGCGGGCCTTTACCCGCTTCGTCGAATCGAGCGTCGGGGAACACGACCTCTTCGAGGGCGGCGCCTACAAGCCCGCGGTCGTCGCGACGGACGTCGAGGCGGAGACGCTCGAGGCGACGGAGCGCGAGGACGCGCTGCGCGATAACTGACGCTGCGGTTCGGCGGCGAGAGATACCACCGTGACTCGGCGACGATACTGCACGAACACACCGACGAGGCCGGAATGCGGAAACGAATCGGGAACCTCGGGTTCGATCCCCTCGGGGAGGCTTTCGTCCCCGGTGCGTCTGTCGATCTCTCAGCCGCTGAGACCGCCGAACTGCAACGGTTCCTGTCGTTAGTAGACTGAACGTAAGCATTCTTCGGGAATTGGTAAAAACATTCATTATATTTCGCCATAAACACGCAAAACTGCATGAAGAACGATCAGGGGGGATCAGAACGGGGGGAGCAGAGGTTGAGAGCCGACAGAACGCCACGGCTGTCGGATGACCGTCTCTATCGGGCACTCGCTTCGACGCGGCGGCGACGTCTGCTGTATCTTTTGCTCGAAAAGGGAGAAAGCACAGTCGAGAACGTCGTCACCGTGCTCACCGGGTGGAACGCGACCGAAACGGGAACGATGAAGGAGAAAGACGATCGCGAGCACATCGCCATCTCACTCGAACACGTTCACCTCCCGTTACTCGCCGAGACCGACCTGGTGGACTACGACCGCGAAAGCGGCACCGTCAGGGTCGAGCCGCTGGACGCCGCTGTCAAGGACCTCATCCGTCGAAGCGTCGAAGCCGGACCGTTGTCGGTCTCATAACAGTGTTCGACTCGCTGCTCGCCGATATTCGCGACCGAGAACGCCGTTTCACCGTCTACCGGAGCGGCGGCAGAACGAGTCTCGAAGATCGGCTCGCCACCCACAACGCCGACATCGCCTCCCGGGAGCTTCCGTCGGACGGCCCGGGTCCGTTCCTCGTCCTCGAAAAGGACGGCGAATTCGTGGGAGCGATCGGACTGAACGAGGTGGAGCGGTTTCTCGACCCGTCGATCGTCCGTCCCGGGGAGCGAGACGGCGTCTCCGAGGGGTATCGCGCGCTTTTCGATCTGCTCGACGAGACGGTGTTCACGGCGATGAAACGACGCCAGCTTCTCGCGGTCAGTCGGGAGATCGAGGAACGCGCCTACCGCGTCGGGACGGGGACGCTGCACGTGAGCTTTCAGACCCTCTCGACGTTCGAATCGCAGACAGCGGTGTACCGACACCTCGCAGCCGAGACGGAACTCGACATCCACGTCCACGGCGTTACGGACTGGACGCCCCCGGAGATCGAAGGAATCACTTACCACGGGTACACGGGCGACTCCATCGGGCGGTACTGGGTACTCGCGTTCGCCGGCGGGGGCGAGACGACACAGACCAGTGGGCTCGTCGCACAGGAGCACTCGGAAGGGTACAGCGGCTTCTGGACCGACGACGCGGAGATCGTGGCGGATATCCTGAGCGAACTCGCGAGGGCGTGAGTCCAGAACGCCCTGCTCCGAACCCGGAGGCCTGAGCTGTCGGCTATCGCGCGTGTGATCGGTGTCGGCGCCTTCAGCGATACCAGACCACCGGTTTGCGGCCGACAGTCTCCACTTCTGGGCCGAAAGCGTCCCCTTTTTGCGACTCCGTGACGGAGTGTCGGTAATGGCAGATCTCGACCTCCCCGATCGCCCCGAGGCGCCCGACGTCGCCGCCGACGGCGTCTGGCTTCACTGTATCGAATGCGGCCACGAGCACCCACCGTTCGAAGGGATCATCTACACCTGTGAGTCCTGCGGCGGTCTCTTGGAGGTCCGGTACGATCGATATCCGACGTTCGACGAGTTCAAGGGGACCGGCGTCTGGCGGTACAACGCGGCTCTCCCCTTCGAGGAGGGGGTGACGCTTCCCGAAGGAAACACTCCGTTGCATCGGGCTCCTCGACTCGAATCGGAGGTCGGCGTCCGGAACCTCCGGATCAAACACGAGGGCATGAACCCGACCGGCTCGTTCAAGGATCGCGGGATGACCGTCGGCGTTCGGGTCGCCGAGGAACTCGACGTCGACCGACTGGCCTGCGCCTCGACCGGGAACACGTCGGCGGCCCTCTCCGCCTACGGTGCGCGTGCGGGCTTAGAGACCCTCGTACTCCTGCCCGCCGGGAAGGTCGCCGCCGGCAAGATCGCACAGGCGAGCCTCCACGGTGCGCGAATCCTCGAAGTCGACGGCAACTTCGATTCGTGTCTGGATATCGTCCAGGAACTGGCCGACCGCGGCGAGGCGTATCTGCTCAACTCGCTGAACCCCTTCCGATTGGAGGGTCAAAAGACGATCGGCCTCGAGATCCTCGAGACCTGTTACGACGAGCAGGGGCGGTTCCCGGACCGGATCGTCCTGCCGGTCGGCAACGCCGGCAACACCGCCGCTCTTTATAAATGCTTCCGGGAGATGGTCGCCAGCGGCGATCTGGCTCCCGGCGACGTTCCGAAGCTCACCGGCGTGCAGGCCGAGGGCGCAGCCCCGATGGTCGAGGCGATCGAGGAGGGACTCGAGGACACCCGGCGTTGGACGGACGTCGAGACGATCGCGACGGCGATCCGGATCGGCAACCCGGTCAACGCGCCCAAGGCGCTTCCGGGGATTCGCGGGACCGGCGGGACCGCCGTCTCCGTCTCCGACGAGGATATCACCGATGCCCAGCGTGCGATCGCCGGCGAAGGGATCGGCGTCGAGCCCGCATCGGCGGCCTCGGTCGCCGGGCTCAGAAAGCTTCGCGAGTCGGGGGTCGTCGACAGCGGCGAGGACGTCGTCTGTCTGACGACCGGACACCTCTTGAAGGACCCCGACGCGGCCGCCGCCGCCGGCCGTGACCCGGAGCCAGTCGACAACAGCACCGAGGCGGTACTCGACAGGCTCGCGGGCGGAACCGGGTCGGTCGGTCGATCCGGTCTCCTCGGACGACTGAAGGGCGTCCTCCGGTAGCACAGAGACACCGTTTTGGTCTCGAAGAGCGATCCACACCACAACGCACTTCGAGCCGACGCCTCGATGATCGAGTATGGCCCCGACGCGCCGAGCGTTACTCGGTCTTTCCGTCGCCGTCCTCGCCGGCTGTCTCTCCGAACCGGACCGTCGCTGTCCGGGAGCGACCGTTCGGCTGTCGATTCGGCCGAACGGCGCCGAATCTCCGCTCCGACTCGATCCCGAATCGCTCCCCTCCGAGACGGTCGGCGTTATCGAGACGGCGATCGAGGACGAACACGTCGAGCACTGTGTCTCTTGGGAGCCGGGACCGGACGAAACCGGACCGTCACCGGGTCTCTCGGCGCTCGGTGACCGGATCGAAGCCCACACCGGTGTCGAGCTCTCGACCCGCGACGAGGTCGTCGAGACCGACGTCCGGTATCGAGAGGCCGGATATCGGCTCACACTGGAGATCGAATGAAGTGGATAATGCGTCATCGACGCCTCGACAGGTTCTTTCACCTCGGCGTGGTACTGTAGCCCAATGGATCAGCTCCGATCACTCCGAGACGACCTCCGCTCGGAGATCGAGGGTGCCCTTGCCGGTCGACACACACCGAGACAGGTCGCCGGTAGCTTCGCTCTGGGCGTGTTCATCACGTCACTTCCCACCTTCGGAACTGGTGTTTTGGCCTTTTTTCTCATCATCTGGCTTTTCGCGAGCGTCTCGAAACTCGCACTGTTCGCTTCGGTGTTGGTATTGAACCCCGCCGTCAAGTGGGGCGTGTACGGGGCGAGCTTCTGGCTCGGATCGGTGCTTTTGGGGCCCGTCGAGGGTGTGACTCGGAGCGACCTCTCCATGTCGGCCGGCCCGGAGATCATCGTCCGGTTGCTCGTCGGGAACCTGATCCTCGCGGTGGTGTTCACCGTTATCGGGTACGTCGTCGCCTACCGGCTGACGGCCGCCTACCGCCGTCGGAACGGTGGTGTCGGTTCGATCGAAAAAGCGCTCGAATGATCCGGTCCGGCGAGCCGATCACTCCTCTTCGGTCGTGTACACGCCGATCAACATCAAAACGAGCGCGACTGTTCCGACCGCCAACAGTGCGAGTCCGAGCAGTCCGATACCCTGTGTGAGGGCGTCCGGGGTCGATCCGACCTCGCCCATCGCGACCGCGATCGCCCATACGACTCCGGCGACGACGAGCGCCGCGCTCCCCGTCTTCCCGTACGTCGAGATCGTCTCTGACATGTTCCTACCGGCGCTACGACCGGGGGGTACCTGATTATTGCGTCTCGTCCCGATCAGTGCTCGCGTTCGTTTTCGGGGCTCCACTATCCGTCCAATGGGGGTCGGTATCGGCCAACGAACCATACCAAAATGTCTTGTCCGCTTCGAGACATGACCGAACGATGACGACCGACGACGAGCTCTCGATCGGCGCTTCGGAGAAGTCCGTACGCGTCGTCGGTGGTGGCGCTGTCGGGCGATCTGTCGCGAGCCGGATCGACGAGAGCGACGTCCGGGCGAGTCACTCCGAGTCGGTTCCCGACGCCGTCGTTCTCGCCGTCGACGGCGCGCAAGCGGATATCGACGATACCCACGACGTCCCGTCGCTCCCGGAGGCGACCGTCCGTCTCGCCGTCGTGGCGATTCCGGAGCGGCCGACGGCCGCCGAACGGGCCGTCCTGGCCGCTGTCGAGCCCCACGTCGGGACGGTCGTCCTCGTTTCCGGCGGCGGTGCCGACGATCTCGTCGACGCCATCACGACGCTCGTTTCGATCGTTGACGATCCCGGGATCGTCAACGTCGACCTGGCGGACGTAGAGACGGTGTTCAGTCCGATCGACCTCGCCGCCCTCGGTGTCGGGAGCGGTCCGATAGGCGATCCGTCCGCGGCGGTTCGGGACGCACTGGCTTCCCTCCCCCGGGGTGTCGAAACCGACGCCGCGAGCGGGGTCCTCGTGGATCTCGTCGGTCCACCGGAGATGAGCGTCACCGACGTCAACGAGGCCGTTTCGACCGTCCGTGGCCACGTCGGCCCCGACGCCCACGTCATCTGGGGCGGGTCGGTCGATACCACAGCTGACAGGACACTCGAGGTTCGTCTCGTCTTCGCCGGCGTCGAAAGCGTTCGGGTCGCTCCCGGAGACGACTGTCCCAGGTGTGGAACGTCGCTTTCGGCGTACACGCTCGACGGCCGGATGATGCTCTCGTGTGAAGCGTGTGGATTCGCCGACGTGTCGGTCAGGCTTCGTGAGTGAGCCGTCGGTCAGGGCCGCCGATCGGTCGGTGAGCCGTCGCTTCGATGCGAGAGGCGCTCACCGATCGAAGTCGGTACCGGCGTTCGACAGTACCCACAGTACCACGATCGCCCGGTCGCCCTCGATTCGCGGTGGAGGTCCTCGAGTGCGGAAAGCGTCGCACCACAGCCGTCACAGGTGTAGGGGACGGACATGTACGGCGGTTCGATCCCGACGTACACAATCGTGTCGGGACGGGACGACAGTGATTATACCGGAGGCGATCGATCCGATTATCAATGGCCCGCCGGTCGAGGACGATCGGAAACGGAACCCTGCTCTTTCTCGGTGGGGTCGGCTACGGCGCGCTTCTTTTTGTTTGGTTTTCACTGCCAGCGTATCTCGCCCCGATCATCGACGCTCTCCGGTTGAGTGGAACGCAAGCCGGAATCCTGACCGGGGCGATCCCATTGACCTACATCCCGCTTGGCCTGTTGAGCGGTCTCGTCATCGATCGGATCGGTGCACGCCTCGGTATCGGCCTCGGGATCGCACTCGCGGGGCTCGGACAGTTCGGCCGGGCGTTCGCTCCCGACTTCCCGACGATGTTGGCGCTGACGCTTCTGATGGGTGTCGGCGCGACGGGGCTCACCTTCGGGCTTCCGAAACTCGCCGCGGAGCTGTACCCCGCCGAGATGGTCGGCCGGGCCGCCTCGGCGTATCTCGTCCTCGCGTACGCCGGAAGCGCAGCCGCCTTCTCCGTCGGTCGGCCCATTCTCGGACCGGCCCTCGGTGGCTGGCGGCCGCTGTTCTACGTGAGCGGGGGCGCAACGGTCGTCTTCGCCGCCCTGTGGGCCGTCGTCGCGTGGTACGTTCCGCCCGGCCGCCACACGGACGACGACGGGACGTTCGGACTCGCGTCGTTATCGGCGGATATCCGCGCAGTCGTAGGTCACCGAGATCTCAGACTCCTGATACTGCTCGGAACGATGTATCTGTTCGTCCTGCATGGGATCCAGAGTTGGCTCGTAACCGTTCTCGAAACGAGAGGGGTCGCCCCCGGGGTCGCCGGCAGTGTTACCGCGCTGTTGGTCGTCGGCCAGACGGTCGGCATTCTCGCTGTTCCCGCACTGACGGCGCGCTTCGGCCGAACCCGTGCGGCGCTCGCCGGGTGCGGTCTGCTGGGTGCCCTCGGCGTGCTCGGGCTCCTCGCGACGCCGGCTGTCGTCCTCTTTTTGGCGATCCCGGTCGTTCTCGTCGGTATCGGGATGGGTGGACTCTCGCCGCTGATCCGGTCAGTTCCGGTCGAACTCGACGGCATCGGGCCGTCGTTGACCGCGACCGCTGTCGGCGTCATCTTCGCTGTCGGGGAGATCGGTGGCTTCCTCGGCCCCGTGCTCGTCGGAACGCTCAGGGATCTCACCGGCTCCTTTACCCCCGGAATCGTGCTGTGTTCGATCGCGGCGTTCGTCGCATCGCTTGCGGGTATCGCGATGACGGATCCCGATAGTACCGACTGACTGTCCGGACCGGTCTACGGATCGAAGACCGTCGCGTTACCGGTCGTCTCGATCCCGTCGGCGGCCGTTTCGGGAGCCGGCGGTGACTCCCCATAACGCGATTCGAGCGCCGCCCGGATCGCATCGCGGACACAGGTCCTGACTGCGTTTCCGATCGCCGTCGCGCTGCCGGCGAAGTCCGCCGGGTCGCCGTCCGGTGTACAACCGACGGCGATCGCGTCACTCGTCGTTCCGGTACAGCCGACGCGACCGAGTAGCGTCGCCGTCTTCGCCTCGACGGCGGTCGACAGCAGTCCTGCCAGTCCGGTCTCGGAGAGCGTTCGTGTCGTCCCGAGGAAGACGTTGACGGTCCCCGTTCCGGTCGGTTCGTCCGGATCGATGCCTCGATCGTTTACTCCGGCTCCCGACATCGGCAGTACCGCCGGGTTCGAGACACCCGCCGTCACGACGACCTCGATCGATCCGTTTCGCGCCCCCTTGGCGTTCGTCTGGCGGACCCCCGTTAGAAGCGTCGGGCCGGCCGGCGCGTCGCCGAGCCGCTCGGTCGCGTACGTCAGGAGGTCCGTCCGGTCGAACCCCTCGGGAACGGTGAGATTGTGCGCGTTCGCGGCCGTCACGTACCCGCCGTTGATACCAGTCGAGAGCCACCGCATTCCCGGACGTGACAGTGTCAACCGCGCCTCAGTCCGTTCGTACTCGAACATCAACGCACCTCGTCGAGAACCGACAGCAGTTCCGCGGTCGCCTCCCGGTCCCTGACGGCGATCCGAACGTGTCGGTCGAGTCCCCGAAACGTCGTCGCGTCCCGGAGGACGACGTCCCGATCTCGGCAGGCCGCGAGTAGCTCTGCGGGCGGTTCACCGACGTCACAGAGCACGAACGGTGCCTCCGAAGGCATGACCTCGAACCCTCTCGATTCGAGCTCCCCGCGGAGGAACGCCCGCTCGCGCGCGACGCGGCGACGGGTTTCGGCGACGAATTCGTCACCTTGCATGGCGTGTGCACCGACGGCCGCCGCCGGCCCGCCGAGCGACCACGCGGGCCGGGCGGTCCGAAGTCGATCGAGTGTCCTCCCTTCGGCGACCGCGAATCCCGCCCGGAGACCGGGGAGGCCGAACAGTTTCGTCAGCGAACGGGCGACGACGACGCCCTCGCGACCGGCCAGCGATTCACGATCGGTAAACCCGAGGAAGGCCTCGTCAGCGAGGAGCAGCGTTTCGGCCGCCGCACACCGATCGATGAACGCCCGGAGCTTCGCCGTCGGGTGGCAATCGCCCGTCGGGTTGTTCGGAGTGCATACGATGACCATCGTATATCCCGACGGATCGTGCTCTAACAGTTCGGCGTGTGGAACCCCGACCGCCTCGCCGCCGGCTAACTCCACTTCCCGTCCGTACTCCCCGAAGGAAGGGAAAGGAACGAGCACGCGATCGCCCGCCCCCACAGTCACACCGATGGCGAGTCTGATCGCCGCCAACCCGCCCGCGGTCGGAACGACCGAATCGGGATCGCAGTTGACGTACTCGGCGGCGGCCGCACGGAACGCAGGATAGTCGTCGTTCGGATACGACCGGGCGTCTTCGAGCGCCGCCTCGTAAACCTCCCGAGCCCCGTCCGGAATTTGGGGGTTGATGTTCGCGCTCAGATCGAGCACCGTCGGATCGTCGCTCGAGCCGTGCGGAACGCGGTTCACCTCGTCGATGCTGTCAGGATCCATCGGTGTCCTCCTCCGGTTCTGCGGTCTCCGCGAGCGCGTTGGCGACCGCCACGTCTCCCGGTCGGTTCACGTTGATCCCGAGTCTCGCGTCGTAGCTCGAACGAACCGTCTCGCTGTCGGTCTCGCCGACGACGTTGAGCCCGGTCGGCGCGAGTTCCCGCCCATTGTGGATTCGGGCCGTATCGACGCTGACGCCGAGCTGTCGTTTGAGTGCCGCCGGGACGCAGACCGTCAACGCCCCCGACCCGTACGCGTCGATCGTTCGGTCCACGATCTCTCGCTCGAGCAACGGGAGGTCGGAAACGACCGTCAGGACCGGCCGGTCGACGCGTTCGAGCGCGCTCGTCAGATCGGCCACGTAGCCGTCCCCGCCCGCTTCGATCACTTCGACGCCGTTGTGTCTCCTGAGCCGTCGTGCCGTTCGCGGCGTTTGCGGCGACGTCACGGCGTACCGCGTCCCGACTCGATCCGTCCCGAGCGCCCCGAGGACGCGATCGATCATCGGCTCGCCACCGATCTCGACGAGCGGCTTCTCACCCCGATCGAGCCGGGTTCCCGCCCCGCCACACATCACGAGAGCGTCCACGCGATCACCCCCACGTGGAGACCGATCACCCGGCCGAGTTCGTTCGCTGCGCCGAACACATCGCCGTTGACGCCGCCGAGATACCGGTCGGCCCACCGGACGAGCACGACGGCGACTATCGGACCGACGGCGAGTGCCGCGACCGCCGCCGGGAACGGTCCAAGTATCGCGACCGGGAGCGAAACGAGAACGGGACCCAAAAGCAGCGCCGGATCGCTTATCTCCGTAAACGACGAGCCGATCCCCTCGTGGCTCGCCGTTCCGAGACAGGCGACGGTCGCCATCCCGAGTTTCGCGCCGACTTCGGCGGCGACGACGATCATGACGGCGGCGACGGCGGGGAGACCGGCGAGTTCGAACGCCGCCAAAACGAGTCCGACGACGACGGTTACGACGGCGACGATCGCTCCGACGCCCGTCTCCGTGTCCTTGAGCGCCCGACGACGGGCGTCCGATCCGTGAGCCGCGACCGCGTCACCGAGATCGGCGATCCCGTCGAGGTGCGGGATTCCGACGAGCGCGACGAGGACGAGGAGATAGCCGAACGCGACGGTCACTGCGGGCCACTCGAAGAGGAAGGGGACGGCGGCGATCGCCCCGATGAGGTACGCGACGATCGGGAACGCGGCCGGAAACGCCCGGAAACGATCCCAATCGCGCTCGTCGGTCGGGATCGGGAGGCGGGTGAGAAAGGCGATCGCGCCGCGAACCCCGCCGGTCACGTCGCTCAGAGCCATCGGAGCACCCCCACGAGGACGACGAGTGCGTAGGCAGCGACTCCGGCCCGTTTCGTCGCCTCGAGCGCTCTAGCCCCGTCGTCTTCGGTCGGTTCGGCGGCGACGTCGTTGAGCACGTAGGCGCCGGGCTTTTCGAGTCGGACGTTCAACGCGGCGGCGAGTGTTCCCATCGGCCATCCGGCGTTCGGTGACGCGGGCTTGTAGGCGTATCGGCGGGCCCGGATCGGCGCCTCCGGATCACCGGCCGAAATTCCGAGGAGTGCGGCCGTCGCTCGCGCCGGGAGGAACATCACGAGGTCGTCGAGGCGGGCGCTTCCCCACCCGAACGGGCCGGGGTAACCGAGCATCGAATCCATCGTGTTGACGGCCTTGACGAACGCCGCCCCCGCCGCGGCGGCGGGAAGGGAGACGAACGAGAGAGCGAGAAACGCCGAAAGCGGCGCGAGGAGTCCGTCGGAGAGGTTTTCGGCGAGACTTTCGATCGCCGCGCTCCTGATCAATCCGGGCGTGAGCCCGTCCGTTTCTCTGCCGACGAGCGCGAGCAGCGCCTCACGGGCGTCGTCGGTTTCTCCGCCACTCGCGTCGATGACTCGGCGTGCGCTTTCGAGCAACATCGAGAGGCTCGAGGAAAGCCACAGGACGACGCCCGCCATTACGGCGGCTACAACCGAGTGAACCATCCCTGCGAGCAACACGAGTCCGTAGCCGAACAGCCCAACCGAAAGCGGAACGGCGACCGCGTAGACGGTGCCGACGAACTTCGGCGCGCCGAACCGGTGGCTCCGCAGTTGTTCGATGATCCGACCGAGCAGCGCGACGGGATGATACCGGCCAGGCGGTTCACCGACGGTGGCTTCGAGACTCGCGGCCAGAACAACTGCGAGGACGGCACCGAGCGCCGGATCGATCACGGGGCTGACTCCAGCTCCTCTCTGAGCGCCGACAGCGGCGTCTCCGAGACGTCGATGAACCGACCGCCGGCTGCCTCGACCCCGCCGTCGGTTCGGGGGTCATCACCGACGTGGACGAGCGAGCCGACGTCGGTGTCGAGCCCCGCCGCGACGGCCTCGAACGCCCGTCGGTCCGGTTTGCGCCACCCGCAGCCGACGCTCGTGACGACGGTGTCGAACGTTCTACGGAGCTCCGAACGGACGAGCGTTCTGCCGACGAGTTCGGGGACGCTACAGTTCGAGCAGAGGCCGACCGGGCCGCGTGCTTTCGCCGTCTCGATGGCTTCGAGAGCGCCCTCACGGCGGGTGACCGTCGGATCGAACGCGGCGACGACGGCGCGACGGGCGGCGTTGTTCGGTGCGTCGACGCCTCTCGAGGACAGCGCGGCGGCGACGTGTGCCGGCAGCGGGACCTCCGCCCCCTCGGGCGCGTCGATGTGGACCTCTCGATACGCGTCGTCGAAATCAGCCGGGACGTCGACGCCCCGCTCTCGGAGTTCCTCGGCGACGGCGACGGCGGGGTCGTCGGGCATCTCAGCGTCCACGAGCGTGCCGAACAGGTCGAACGAGACTGCCACTGACGTGCCGTACCGTTCGGGGGAACTTGAATCTCGCGACAGCGGATGAACGAACTGACCGAATCCGATATAGTGGTCGTTTAACTATCGATTGACAAGTATCGCTGCCCGAATAGTCGACTCAAAGTACGAAACGTTATCCAGTAACTGTTGTTTCTCCAGATGTTCTCTCCGTCGATGCCCACATTACTGTCTCCTGCCCGTCTGGTTTGTTCCTGCCGATAGAGAACCGTAGTGAAGTCCCGGCGCATGAATCCGTCTTGTCTTGTCCGCTCGATTTCCAGAGATCATGTCCCGTCACCGGCGTAGTCGGCACCCTCCGAGTTTGAGATCCCTTCCTTGACTGCCTTGGCCTGTTGCTCTAGCTCCTCGACATCCATCTCAGCGGCCCGATCGATTTCGCCAAGAATTTCCTTGATATCATCGAGTCCGATGAGTTCGCGCGTCTCGGCGTCGAACTGTAGACTGTCTAGCTGGTGTCCGTTGGCTGCCACGTCGCTCCCCGTGAGGTGCTTTCCGTAGCGACCGACCAGCGAAGTGAGTTCCTGCGGCAGGACGAATGTCGTCGACTCGCCCTTGCCGATCTCCTCTAGGGTCTCCATCCCGCGTTCGATGATCGCACGTTCGCCCATCGACTCGGCGGATTTCGCCCGCAACACCGTCGAGATCGCGTCACCCTGTGCCTCGAGGATCTGGCTCTGCTTTTCACCCTGTGCGCGGATGATGTTCGACTGTTTGTCCCCTTCGGCTTTCTCGACCGCACTCCGGCGTTCCCCCTGTGCTTCGAGGATCGTTGCCCGGCGTCTCCGCTCCGCGCCGGTCTGCTGTTCCATCGCCCGCTGTACCTCCTGGCTGGGGTTGACCTCTCGAACCTCGACTGACTCGACTCTGATCCCCCATTCGTCGGTGGGTTCGTCCAGATCCTTGCGGATGCGAGCGTTGATCTCCTGACGTTTGTTCAGCGTGTCGTCCAGTTCCATGTCGCCAATTACTGCCCGGAGCGTGGTCTGTGCGAGGTTCGAGACCGCCGTTTTGTAGTCGTCGACCTCCAGGAACGCCCTCTTCGCGTCCATCACACGGAGATAGACGACGGCATCCGCTGTCACGGGGGAGTTGTCTCGTGTGATCGCCTCCTGTCGGGGTACGTCCATTGTCTGGGTACGCATATCGAACCTGTACGTTCGTGAGACGAACGGGGGAATGAAGTTGATGCCCGGCTCGAGCAGGTCGCGATACTCGCCGAACACGGTGAGTACCTGTTTATCATAGGCATCGACGAACCGCACCATATTCCAGACTGTTGCCACTACCAGCACCAGTAGCAGCAGGCCAACGATCGCGAATACTGGAACGGAAACCTGCAGCGAGATCAGGTCATACATGTGTTACACATACACTCTATGTCTGTATCAAAGAGCGACATTTTCACATGAATTCAGTTTTTCATTATGTGGGCTACACAATTGATTGCGATCATGCAGGGAGAATTGAACATTAAAACTCCATCGTCCTACGGTTGATTGACTATCGGGCGTTCAGTCGGCGCGGCCGGGCGAGACCGTCGAACAGAACCGTGAGAGATCCAGATCGTGCGTTTCGCCCGCCTTTTCGGTGTTCTCGTACGGTCTCCCGACGACGATGTTGCCGGCGCGCTGTTTGCCGACGCCGGGCAACATCCGCAGTTCGTCCATCGACGCCGAGTTGATATCGAGCGGATAGGGGACACCCGAGACCGACCGGAAACCGTGGTCGGTCACCGCCACGTCGATCGTCCGGCCGAGTTCGCGCTCGCCGGGAAGCCCGACGAGCAAGGCGTAGGTGCCGAGCTGTCGACCGAACGTCTTGCCGTCCTTGTGGTATTCGAGATAGACGTTCGGCAGGACGGTCCCCGGCGGGGCGACCCGCTGGAGCATCGGGTTGTCGATCTCCTCGCGGACCTCGCGTTTGTACTTCTTGAACTGTTTTTTGTGGTCTTCGGCGATCGAGGCCCCCGTCTCGGCCATCTCGGTGCCCTCGAAGGCCATGACCTGTCGGATGTTGATCCGGCGGACCATGAGCCCCGACTCGTAGACGTCCCGCAGGAACTGTTTGTTGTGCTCGAACGTCTCGGCGCGCTCACCGGCCAGCCCGTGGACGAGGTTGATACCGGGCAAGAGCTTCGGGAGCCGATCGGCGTTCGGATCGACCGAGGGCCCGGACCCGGGCTCTTCGCCCGGCCGCCAGCCGCCCTCCTCGTTGACGACTCGGACGGCCTCCAGACACTCCTCGGCAGTTACGAGCAGATTGTTCTGCTCCTGGACGAGCGGGTCGGCTGATTCGAGCCCGAACGCGGCCGTATCGCCGGGCGTGTTGTATTTCGCGATGATCCGGATCCCCTCCCGGGACCGTTCGGGATACTCCGTGATCGTCACCGGGTTCATGTTGTCCAGATGCAGCGTGCCGAGATCCGGGACCACCTCGTGGATGCCGGCGTACAGTGCTTCGAGCGCCTCCGGGTTGGGCGCCTCGCCGTCGCCGCCGTAGGCGAGAATGTCGGCCTGTCGACCGAGCCGGAAGTGTCGCGCGCCGTGGTCGGCCAGTGCGTCGACCTCCCCGACGACTGACTCCGGCGACCGGAAGCTCGGGTCGCCGTACATCGGTTCGGTGCAGAACGAACAGCGGTACGGACAGCCGCGGGACGTCTCGAGCTCACAGATGAGATAGTCGGGGTGATCCGGGTGCTGTTCGATGATGAACGCGCCCGCTTCAGCCCACCGGTCGAGCTCCTCGTTGTCGCGGTAGCGATCCTCGAACCCCTCCAGTCCGCCGTGAACGAGATCGTAGACGGCGGTCTCGATGTCGGCCATCGCGAGGAAGTCGTAATCGAGGTTCTGCCGTTTCGTCTCCGTCGCGCCCTCGTTCGCTTCGCCGACGCCGAACCGGACCGGCCCGCCCATGACGCTCGTTCCTTCCGCTGCCCAGGCAAGTTTCTTGACCTCCTCGGGTTCGGCGGGCGTGCCGCCGACGTAGTTTCCGGGAACGGTCATCCCGCCGACGTAGACGAACAGGTCCGCTTCGACCACGTCGCTCCATTTGCGCCGCTCGTCGCGGAGTTCGTCGATGGTGTGATAGGTGATCGACGCCGGATCGACGCCGGCGTCGACGGCGGCCCCGGCGGCGAATCGGGGGTAGGTCGAAACGTACGGCGGGACGCCGAAATGGGCCGGCTCGTCGACGTAACCGTCGACGATCGTGATCTCGAGATCCGCCGGGTCCTTCATATCGGACGGAACGGTCCCGAGCGGTAAAACGAATGCGGGTCGCCGGCGCTCGCCGGACTCAGGCCGATTCCGGGCCGCCAGTCTGTCCGAGGGTGAAAGCGTAGATCAACGCGATGACCGCGAGTACGACGGCGCCGACGCCGGCGAAGAGCACGTCGCCCCACGAGAGCACGAAGCCGAGGAACGCGCCGATGAACAGTCCGAAGCCGAGGACGCCAGCCAGTTCGAGCTTGTCAACCATGTCCGTGCCTTCCGCCGTTCGTTTAATATAGATTTCGTCTCGGAGAGATCTCCCGATACCACCCGAAGCACGACGGTTTTCGATATCTCCAGCTCAGGTATATATATACCCATCCCGCCGATCGAACGTCGACTCGGGCTCGAAGTTTCGGGTGACTGCCCGCGCTGTCGCGACCGCGGCGATCACGCTATCGAGCCCGTCGCCGCCGGGGTCGTCGATGGTCCGCCGCCGAGCCGCTTCTGGAAGCTCGAGCTCGAACCCATCGGTTTCAGGGTCGACCAGTCGTTCGACAATCCTTTCCCGGCGCGACCGGGCTTCGCCGGTGTCCTCTTTATATTTCCTCGAGACGGTCCCGAGGCGTCGAAGTGTCCCCGCCGGATAGATCTCGATCACGTTCCGTCGACCGGCCCGATCGATCGGCGGGATCCGGACCGCGTCCTCGCGAACGAGCGGCCACAGGACATCACGGATCCCGTACAGGGTCTGGTAGTACGTGATGAAGCTGTACGGCGAGCTCGCACCGGCGGTCCGGTCGGTTCGGCGTTTCAGCTCGACGCCATCTTCGGGAAGCGACCGCGCTCGTCCCTTGAGTCGATCGCGCATGTCGTTGGCGTCGCCATCGAACGTCTCCGCGAACCACTCGGCCGCGTCGACCAGCGTTTCGATCTCGTCCGGAAGCAACGCCGCCGGGAGCCCGAAGGAGAAATCGAGTCCGGTCGTCCCGTCGGCCGCTCCGAGCAGTTCCCGGAGTGCGGCGAGGACGGGCTCTCGGTCCGTTTCACCGAACCGTTCGACGGCGGGAAGACAGCGCTCCACCCGGAGTCTTCCGTCCATGTACCGCCCCTCCGTGATCCAGATGTCCGTCCCGGGATGCCGCCCACCGCTGAAATCTATTCCGCGGATCTCCATACGTGCGGTTGGGTCCGAGCGAGCAAAACGCCGGGGAATTGATTACCGTCACGCCCGTAGGGACGGATATGCCCAAAACGCTCGAAGTCGTCTGTCGGCGTGACGACTGCGATCTGGACATGATGGAACTGCATTACCGCTACTCGATGCCGGACGGAACCGGAGCCGAGGCGTTCGTCTGTCCGTACTGCGGCGACGACGAACTGGAGGCGCTCGAGGTATGATCCGCGAGGTGGGGGCCTCCATCGGACGGGCCGTCCTCGACGGGATCGGGCGGGCGGCGAGCCGACTCCAGGAGAGTCGATCGCTGTCGGCGGATCTCCTTGAGAGCGACGAGGCCTATCTGGCGGTCTTCGACGCGCCGGGCGCGACGGCGGCCGATATCAACGTTCGCTTCGAGGACAACACTGTTATCGTCCGAATCGACCGGTTCCGGGAGTTCCACGAGGGGTACGAGATGGTCTTTCCCGGCCGCGGGCTTACTCTCAACGGTCGTGCCGAGCTCCCCGAGGGAGCAGCCGTCGACGCCGACCGTGCCGACGCGACGCTGACACCGAGCGGAACGCTCGAGGTGCTGATCCCGAAAGGCGATGAGGGCGGGAGCGATAACGATGAGCAAGCCGAAACCGAGACGGCGATCGAGACGGGATCTGAGGACGGCTCGGAAGCCACACAGGGGCCCACCGACGCGGCCGAAGACGCTCCCGACGCCCGGTAGTCGGAGTTCGGGCCTCTACGGGACGTTCGTTTCCCCTCAATCGACCGCGACGGCCTCGGCGACCGCGTCCCGTATCTCTGCGACGAGGTCCTCGAAGTCGGGGTTGTCGCCCTCGCGAACCCATTTGTACGTGATCGTCCCGTCGTCGTCGACGACGAAGACGCTGCGCTCGGCCACATCGACCATCCCGTACATGTCCTCCAGGACCACGTCGTATTTTTCGATGACCTCGTGGTCCCAATCCGAGAGCATCGGGAAGTTCAGCTCCTGTTCGCGGATCCAGATGTTCTGTGCGAAGGGCAGATCGACGCTGACGCCGTAGACGGTCGCATTGAGGTCGTTAAACGCCCCCATCGAATCCCGGAACGCGCACATCTCTTCGGTACAGCCGCCGGTGAACGCCGCCGGGTAGAACGCGAGGACGATCGGTCCGTCGCCGATAGCCTCCGACAACGTGAACGATTCGACGTCGTTGTACGCGTCACCGCCGGCCTTCGGAACCGTGAAATCCGGCGCTTGGCTTCCGATGTCTACCATACCCGTATCGGGCGCACGACAGGCATATATAACTGTATGTCGCGCTCGTTTCCCGCCCGATCCGTGACCGTCCCGACTCAGACCACCACTACATATAAGGGCGCGAAAAGTGCACAGCAGCGCATGAACGATCCCGAGTTCCCAACCCAGCGTGCGGTCCCGCAGTTCACTGCCGAGCCCGCCCACGCCTCGGAGCTGACGAACATCCCCTGGATCGACGTCCACAACCACGCCCACACGCTCTCGTGGGACGACCGTGAAAAGCTCGCGCTGAGCGGCTGTGAAGCGTCGATAATGATCGGTGCGGCGTATTATTGGGCGCCCTATCGCCCCGTCCGAGCCGAGGACGTCCGGTCGCTGTGGGACGAAGCGCTGGCCCGGACCCGCCCGATTGAGCGGAGCCATCTCTTCGAGGTGAAACTCGGTCTCGGCGTTCACACCTGGTCGCGCGTGGAAAACGTCGAGAAGCTCCTGGCGTCGCTTCCGGGCTATCTAGAACTCGACGTCGTCGCCGCCGTCGGCGAGATCGGCGTCACGAAGTCCCAACACGTCCACGAGTGGGAGCTCGACGCACAGCGGGACGTGATCACCGAACAGATGCGGATCGCCGAGGAGTACGACACGCCCGTGATCCTCCATACGCCGCCGACGCTCAACGAGGAGAGCGTGATCGGTTCGCGGATGCCGGTTTACGAGGTCGATCTGGAGCTACTGCAAGAGCCTGTCCTGAACGAGGCGGGGACGAGTCTCCAGGGGACGAAGATCGACGTCGAATGCGCCAGAGCGGCCGGCTTGCCGGAGGAAAAGGTCGTCGTCTCACACGCCGATCCGACGATAACCGAATACGTCATGGAGTCGACGGACTGTTATCTGAGCTTCACCGTCGGCTACCCCTGGCTGACCGGCGTCACCGCCGCCGACGTCGCCGACGCGGTCGAGACGTACGGCCCCGACCGGATCATGATCGACACCGACTGTGCGGGCGTCATCAAATCCGATCCCTTCGCGATCAAGCGGTCGATCTTCGAACTTCACCGCCGCGGGATCGACACCGACGATATCAGAAAGGTTGTCTACGAAAATCCGAGAGAGGTCTTCTTTTAATTCGGTCGCCCGACTACGAACTGTTTCCCTGCTTCCGCTTTGTGTGTGGCAGCTTCCCGCCGTCGACGAGCAGCTGCCGTTCCCGCGGGGAAGCCTCGAGCGTCGCAGTCGCCTCCCACTCGTCGTTGACGCGGACGGTGAACTCCTCTTTGCCGGAGCGGACGGCTTCGGCGACGTCGTCCGTGATCTCGATCTCGTCGCCCTGCTCGATCCGGTCGTAGGCCTCATCCGAGATCGACAGCGGGACGATACCGAAGTTGAACAGGTTGGTCTTGTGAATCCGAGCGAAACTCCGTGCGAGGACGCCCTCGATGCCGAGGAACATCGGACACAGCGCCGCGTGCTCGCGCGAGGAGCCCTGCCCGTAGTTCTCGCCGGCGACGAGGAAGCCACCGCCGGCCGCCTCGGCGCGCTCGGCGAAGGTTTCGTCGACGCGCGAGAGCGTGAACTCAGAGAGCTTCGGCATGTTCGAACGGTACATCGAGACCTCCTTCGTCGCCGGGATGATGTGATCCGTCGTGATGTTGTCGCCCATCTTGAGGAGCGCCTCGCCGGCGATAGCCGACGAGAGCGGATCTTTCAGCGGGACCGACTTGACGTTCGGGCCCTTGACGAGCTCGTCGTCGACGGCCTCCTCGGGCGTGATGAGGTCGGATTCGCTGACGCCGACGTAACTGTCCGGAAGCTCCCGCCCGGGCGCCTCCATGTCGCCGAGTTCGTCAGCGAGATCCCGTGGATCGACGATCTCGCCGGCGATGGCCGATGCCGCGGCGACCTCCGGCGAGCAGAGATAGACGCTGTCGTCCTCCATCCCTGATCGCCCCTCGAAGTTCCGATTGAACGTCCGAACGGAGACCGAATCGGAGGCGGGCACGTGGCCGGCACCGATACAGGCGCCGCAGGTCGCCTCCGAGATGTTGACGCCCGCGGCCATCATTTCGACCGTCCAGCCCTCGCGAGTCAGCATCTCGGCGGCCTGTTTCGAACCGGGAGCGACGGTCACCTCCGTTCTCGGGTCGACCGTGCGATCCGAGAGCATCTTCGCGGCCGGGAGCAGGTCCTCGTAGGCGCCGTTCGTACAGGAGCCGAAAAGCACCTGGTCGACGTCCGTGCCCGCGACCTCGCGGACGGGGACGATGTTATCGGGCATGCTCGGACACGCGATGAGCGGCTCGATCTCCGAGAGATCGACCTCGATCGTGTCGGCGTACTCGGCGTCCTCGTCGGGGCCGATCTCGACGAAATCCTCCTCGCGACCGAGTCGGCGGAAGAACTCCCGGGTCCGGTCGTCGGTCGGGAACATCGAACTCGTCGCGCCGAGTTCGGTCCCCATGTTCGTGATCACCGTCCGTTCGTGGGCCATCAGTGACTCGACGCCGGGGCCGGTGTACTCGAACACCTTCTTGACGCCCCCCTTGACCGAAAGCCGACGGAGCAACTCGAGGATGACGTCCTTCGCCGTCGCCCACTCGGGGAGTTCGCCTTCGAGTCGGACGTTGACGATCTCCGGCATCTCGAAGTAGTACGGTTCGCCGCCCATCGCGACGGTGATATCGAGCCCGCCCGAACCGATACCGAACTGTCCCAGCCCACCCGCGGTCGGTGTGTGTGAATCAGCCCCGAGGATGGTCTTTCCCGGCGTGACGAAGTTCTCCTTGTGGACCTGATGGCAGATCCCGGTCCCCGGGCGCGCGAAGTAGGCACCGTACGTCCCGGTCGCGCTCCGCAGAAACCGGTGATCGTCGGCGACCTTGAAGTCCGGTTGGTAGGTCTGGTGATCGCAGTGCTGGACTGCGATCTCTGCCTTGACCTCGTCGAGTTCGAGCGCCTCGAACTGCAGCCACACGAGCGGCCCGGTGAGATCGTGCGCGAGGGTGTGATCGATCTCGATACCGATCTCCTCGCCCGGTTCGAGAACTCCCTCGACGAGGTGATCCGAGAGTACCTTTTCCGTGAGTGTCTGTCCCATACCTCGCCTCTACATCGGAGCGGTATCAATCTTCACACTCGTCGTGACGGCTCCGCGGCGACGGATCGGTTCGGACGGTTTCCGACGGACGGCCAGGCGTGGTCTTCGTTTCCCGACTACCTCTGCCGGATCACAACGTTATTGAACACCCACGGCCACGAGTGTGCTATGAGTTACACGATCGCATTGACGCCGGGCGATGGGATCGGTCCGGCGGTCGTCTCCGCGACCGTCCCGATCCTGGAGACGGCCGCCGATATCGGCGGCTTCGACATCGAGACACGGACTTACGAGATGGGTGCGGCCCACTACCTCGAGACCGGTGAGGTGATGACCGACGAAACGCTGGCCGCCCTCGAGGGCCACGACGCGATCTTGCTCGGCGGTGTGGGGCTCCCCGAGGTGGACAACGCCTTCGTCGCGGCGGAGGGGCACCACCGGATCCGCCGGGAGTTCGATCTCTGGAACAACCTCCGGCCGGCGTATCTCTTCGACGAGTCCGTCTGTCCGCTGAAGGGGTACGAGCGCGGCGATATCGACATCCTCTGGTTTCGGGAGAACAGTGAGGGGGAGTACATCGACGCCGGTGGTCGGCTCGAACGGGGCGGGCGAACGGAGATGGCGATGCAGTGTTCGGCCTACACTCGAACCGGGATCGAACGGATCGCCCGCGCCGCATTCGACGCCGCGAGCGAGCGGTCCGGTGTCGTCCACAACGTCACGAAATCGAACGTCCTCTCCTACGGGATGAGGTTCTGGGACGAGGTCCTCGAGGAGGTCGCCGAGTCGTACCCGGACGTCACTCTCGAGAAGCTCTACGTCGACGCGGCGAACCTCTCGATCGTCTCACAGCCGGAAATATACGACGTCGTCGTCGCGCCGAACCTCTTTTCGGACATCCTCACCGACGCCACCGCGGGCGTCGTCGGCGGGCTCGGGCTCGCGCCGTCGGCGAACCTCAATCCCGACAGGGACGTTCCGGGGATGTTCGAGCCGGTCCACGGGACGGCCCCCGACATCGCCGGCGAGGGGATCGCGAACCCGCTGGCGACGGTGCTCAGCGCCGCGTTGCTCCTCGATGACCTCGGCGAGCCGGAGGCGGCCGGGGCGATCCGTTCGGCCGTCGAGGCGCAACTCCGGGACGACACCGCACCCCGGACGCCCGACCTCGGCGGCTCCGCGACGACTGACGCCGTCGCGTCCGATCTGAACGGACGGCTCGGGGAGTCGGCATGACCGTGTTCGGACTTCCGGAACGGCTCCGGTCGCGACCGGAGCCGGTTCGCGTCGGCGTCGTCGGGGCGGGAACGTTCGGAAGGCAGTTCATCGGACAGGCCGCCGGGGTCGAGGGGATCCGCGTCGCCGGCGTCGCGGATATCGAACTCGATCGGGCGAAGGACGCGCTCGCGATCGGTGACGCCGAACCGATCGAGTACGCGAAGACGGCGAGCAGCGCCCGAACGGCGATCGCGGCCGACCGGCCGGTCGTCACCGATGATGCGACGGCGTTGATCGAAAGCGGTATCGACGTTCTGCTCGAAGCGACTGGGGTCCCGGAACCCGCCGCGAGACACGCCTACGAGGCTATTCTCTCCGATACGCACGTTGTCATGGCGAGCGTCGAGGCGGACACCGTCGTCGGCCCGACGCTCGCCCGGTTCGCCGAGTCCGCCGGCGTCGTCTACGCCCACGCCTACGGCGACCAGCCGGCGTTGACGGTCGAGCTGGTCGAGTGGGCTCGAACGGCGGGGTTCGACGTCGTCGCGGCCGGGCAGGGCCGGCCGTTCCGGGAGCCCGATCGCTACGGAACGCCCGAGGACGCCCTCGAACGGTTCGGGTTCACCGAGGCGTATCTCGCCGACGCCGACCCGAACCCGAAGCTGTATAACTCCTTCATGGACGGCACGAAGCTCGCCGTCGAGTCGTGTGCCGTCGCCAACGCCGTCGGGTTCCCGCCGGATACGACCGGAATGCACGCCCCGACGGTGGAACTCGAGGAGATCCCGGACCGCCTCCGACCGACCGACGCCGGCGGCGTGCTCGAAACCACCGGCGTCGTCGAGGTCGTCAGCACCGTCTATCCGGACGGATCGACGACCGAGACGGGGTTCCCGTTTGGCGTCTTCGTGGTCGTTCGGGCGCCGGACGAACGCGTCAGACAGCATCTGCACCTCGGGATCGGCGGCGGCGACGGAGTCGTCACCAGTTCCGACGGCGAGTACGCGCTGTTCTATCGCCCGCATCATCTCCCCGGCGTCGAGACGGCGATCAGCGTCGCGAGCGCGGCGGTGTACGGCCAGCCGACCGGAACGGCCCGAGAGCGCGTCGCCGAGGTCGTCGCGGCGGCGAAACGGGACCTCTCCGCCGGCGAGACGATCGACGGCGGCGGCGGTGAAACCGTCTACGGGCTGATCGAGCGAGCCGACACGGCCGAATCTGACGGTCACGTCCCGCTGGAACTGCTCGACGGGGCCGAACTCCGTCGTTCGGTCACGAAAGACGAGGTGCTGACCGCCGACGATGTGCGGCTCGACCGCGATTCGTTCCTGTACACGCTCCGGGAACTCGACGGCGGCCGTTGAGACGGTTCCCGATCGCTTGCCTCCGTTGAAATCCACAAAATCTGATAAGAGCGGCGTGCGAGATACAGATACTTACAAACACAGCTTCTGGGTCACCCATACATCTGAACCGTCTCTATAGACGCCGATGCCTTGGCTGGTATACTCTCGATCAAGCATATTTTCACGGTGGGGTGGGGAGTTCAACCATAGTGTGACAATCTGATCGGCGAGTTCTTCGGGATCCGAGATATGACCGTCGCGATGGGCAATGTTCTCGCCGACAAGGCAATCAATGCCAGCTCGGTCAATTCGATCTTGTGGACCAAAACCACCTGGTGTGTCGTGATCGAAGTAGTCGTTGGTGGCCATGTGCTCACTATGCTCACGAGCGACGCTCGAGACGGGTTCGTTGTATCCCAGTTGCGATAACCCTTCTTCAGCACGGAGTTCGTTTATTTCCTCATGAATGGCGATTTCATAGTCTTCGGTTGTCGTACTTGAACTATTGAACGTGGCTGCTGCCTGATCGGCTTGCTCAACAACCGTATCGCTGGCATCGTCGATCGGAGCCACGCCGATACCGCCAGATATTCCGATAACAAAACTCGCCAGAAGAACCACAATAACGAACAAAATAATTGATTTCGGTGAAGGGATGTGACGCCAGAATGTTCTTCGAAGTCGCTTGAGCCGATACGAAAGGGGCAGTTTCTGACTTTTTGAGGAGCGCGTACTCTGCTTTTTATCAACCACTACATCTGGTGTTGATGTATCTGGTTTCCAGTCACGGTGCCGTTTACCGGCGTAGCCACGATCTCTTTGATCCGGATCTTCGTTCCGATCCTCCACGGATTGTTCTGAATTAGATTCTTGTTCTGGTTCCGCACCGATTTCGTTCGGCATCTCGTCGATAGACTGGCGTAGCTCTGGACCAAGCGTCGTCGCTCCATCCAGACCGAGGCAGTCGTGGTTTTCCGGAAGACGGTGTTCCGAGCAGAATTCACGCCCGCAGTAGTTACACGTGAACGCCGCTTCGTTCTGCATCCCCGCCCCACAGACGTCACACTGTGACACGGGCCAGATATTGCAGGAATCGTATAAAAAAGCGTCGTGCGTACTAACTATTCCTTCAGAATCCTTCAACTCTGTTTCCTAACTTGGCGAAACAGATGTCGAGTCCTAATCATTGACTCAGATTAGCGTGCAAGACACAGGAGGTGCATGCAGCACGTCTTCGGAAACCTATCAGCGGTTGAGGGTTTCAACGAGGCCGACCGCTTCTCTGATGCCTGATCCCGTATCGACCCGAAAAGAAACGGTAGTTCGAAGTGTCACCCCTACCCAGACACGGGTATGACCGAAGAGGACCACGAGGAACACGAACATCACCCGCATGGAACGACCGGGGCACGTTCGACGGCTCCACAGAGCGAGTACACGGCGAAGCAGATCGCCTTCGGTGCCGTCGTCGCGCTCGTCGGCATCGCGGTTACGTTCGGCGTGCCGCTCGTGACGCTTTTCTAAAGGAGACGCTCTCCGTTCGCCCCTTTTCAACCGAGGACGAACAGCGCGATCCACATCGCCCCGGCGGCGAAAAGCGGGATCGTGAGGTTGTCGTCGACGATGTAGTCACCGACGACCGGCTTGACCCCGTCGGCGACCGTCGCGCCGAGCGCTCCGGCGACGGCGACGCCCGGCGAAACGAACGGGAACGCGAGCAGGAAGCTGACGACGAACATCCCGACGAAGACGCGTGGGAGTGCGACCCGTCGGAACTCGCCGCTCGAGAGGATTCCGCTTATCGGGTCGGCCAGCGTGAGCATGAAAAGCGCCGGCACTGCCAGTTGCGGCTCGAAGACGAACACCGTGATCGTCCCGCTGAGGACGTACATCGCATAGCCCGCGACGCTGTCTTGCTCGTATTCGCGGGTCAACCGATCGTAGATCGCGTGTTCGAGCCCGCCGTACAGTCGCGCTGTCTCGAGGGCGGCGGTTACGACCAATCCGACGACGGCGATCGCCTGAACCGACGACCACCCGAAGAGGCCGGTTTCGAGGACGTGCGTATCCAGCAGATATCCAGCGGGGACGACGGCGCCGGAGGCGTGGACGAGACGGCGACCGATCTCGAAAGACATACCGGGGCTACCAGCCGGGGTATCAAAGAGATTCGGGCTCGTCTGTGGCGTGTTCCGCTTCGGGACGGCGACACCGCTTAATGTACACGCTTTCACCGTCCGTTATGGACGTCGCTTTCGATTCCGCACTCGATATCGCTGCGGCGATCCGACAGGGCGATCGAGATCCCATCGGAACCGTCGATGCGTTTCTGGAGCGGATCCGCTCCAGAAACGACGTCACGAACGCGTTCGTTACTGTGACGGCTGCGGACGCCAGATCGCGAGCGGAGGAGATCGATGAACAGCTCGAGAACGGTGCGGAGCTTCCACTGGCCGGCGTTCCGGTCGCGATCAAGGATCTCTCGGAGACGAAGGCCGGCGTCCGAAACACGATGGGGCTCCGGCCCCTTTCCGATCACGTCGCTGCGGAGACGAGCGTGACGGTCGAACGGCTGGAGGCCGCCGGTGCCATCGTCGTCGGAACGACGAACACCCCCGAACTCGGACACCTCGTTCGGACTGACAACCGGCTTCAGGGCCCGACCTCGACGCCGTTCGACGCGACACGGAACGCCGGCGGCTCTTCCGGCGGATCGGCGGCGGCGCTCGCCGACGGTCTCTGTGCGCTCGCGACGGGATCGGACGTCGGCGGATCGCTCCGGAACCCCGCAGCCTGCTGTGGCGTCGTCTCGATCAAGCCGAGTCACGGTCTCGTACCCAGAGGTAACCGGGTCAACGGGTATCGCGGTCACACGCCAGTGGGCGTTTTGGGACCGATGGCACGCGACGTGGGAAGCCTCGCCGTCGGACTCGACGTCCTCGCCGGGCAGGACCCGATCGACCCGTTCAGTGTCCCGAAACCGGAGACGTATCGGGTCGCGGCCGCCGACCCACCGGACCCGTCGACCCTTTCGATCGCGTACTCCCCGGATCTCGATCTGTTCGCCGTCGATCCGGCCGTCAGGGGGCCGATCGAGGACACCCTTTCCGAGTTGGCGACGGCCGGCGCGACCGTCGAGGAGGTCCGGATCGACCCGCCGTCCCGATCGGAGCTGGTCGACGCCTACATGCGGACGGTAACGACGTACTTCGCCACAGCCGTCGCGGAGCTGGATCTCGCGCTCGGGGTCGATCTGCTGGACGAGTACGGTGAGGAACTGCCGGAGAAACTCCGAACGCTCGTCTCGATGGGCGAAAGCCACGACATCACCGAGTACAGCCGGAGTGATTTCCCGCGAACGGAGCTATATCACGCCGTCGAGACGGCTCGATCCGGATACGACGTCCTCGTGTGTCCGACGCTCGGAACGCTACCGCTGACACACGAGGAACCGTTCCCGTCGACGATCGACGGGGAGGCGACCGGGGGACTCCCGACCGACTGGACGCTCGCGTGGCCGTTCAATATAACGGGACAACCGGTCGTGAACGTGCCGGCCGGCACCTCCTCCGGGTTACCTGTCGGGATGCAACTCGTCGGCGAGCCCTACGGCGAGGCGTCACTTTTGGGTGTCGCGGCGACCGTCGAGGCGGTCGCCCCCTGGAGCTATCCCTCGGCGTGAAAATCGGCGGCGTTTCCGACCCGGTTCGGCAGTCAGTCGTCGGCCGCGGCCGCGTCGGAGCCGTCGGCGTCGATCCCGGCGTCGGCTTCGATACTCGGCGGATACTTCCCTCGGTCGAGTTTCAGGTCCGACTGTGGGCGGGCCATGCAGGTCAACGCGTAGCGTTCGCGCTCCTGTTCGGTCAGCCCGCGCGCGGCCGGTTGGGTGACTTCCCCCTCGACGATCTCGGCGGAGCAGGCCAGACACATCCCGACGCGACAGGAGTACTCCTGTGCGATGCCCTCCTCGATGCACCGCTTGAGAACGGTGTCTTTGTCGGAGACCGTGATGGTCTCGCCGGTCCCGACGAACTCGACGGTGTACTCGGTCATGTCCGTCGTTTCGGGGAACCCGGACAAAACTCTTTACCTCCGCTCGCGTGGTCGTTACATATAGCCGAGATCGCGAAGCCGCTTCATCAGGTCCTCTTTGTCCTGGGCTCGCCCGGCGCGTTCGGTCGTGTTCTCCAGATCCTGCAGCCAGGCGGGCGCCTCGTCGCTCTTTTCGGTCGAGATCTCGCTGCCGAGCGACCGGAAGCCGGCGAAGTACTTCGGCGAGACTGGGATGTCCTCGTGTGTGAGCCCGTTCGGCAGATCGTCGTCGTCCTGTGGGACGTAGCCGTCGTCGGGGTACGCCTCGACCGTTTCGGGGACGACGTAGTACCAGAAGGCCTCCCAGACGTCGGCCTCGTCGAACTGCAGGATGGGCTGGATTCGGTCGTGCGGCGGGTAGATGTCGGGATCGTGTCGCGGCGAGAAGAACGTCTCGTCGGCGCGGGCCTCCTGTTCGTCCCAGCGGATGCCGGAGATGATCCCGTCGATATCCTGTTCTTCGAGAGTGTCGTTCAGCGCGACCGTCTTCAGCAGGTGGTTGCCGACGTACGTGTCCAGAAGGAAGGGGAAGGTATCCTCTTCGTATTCGAGGATGTTCCGGACGTGGTGGCGGTTGTGCTCGTCGAGTTCGGCGATCTCGATGTCGTCGCCGGGTTCGAGACCGTGTTCGTCGACGTACGCGCCGACATCGTCGTTTCGCGCGAAGACGACCTCGAGGTCCCACTCCTCTGCCCACCGGTCGACGAACTCCAGCAGTTCGTCGAAATGCTGGTAGTGGTCGATGAAGACCGCGGGCGGGAGATCGTAGCCGTACTGTTCGGCGACCTCCTTGACGAAATACAGCGTCAGCGTCGAGTCCTTCCCGCCGGTCCACATGATCGCCGGGTTCTCGTACTCCTCGAGGCCGGTGGCGACGACGTCGATGGCCTTCTCGATTTTGTCCTCCAGCGAGGGATAATCGTCGGCGCTTTCGCCTTTTCCGTCCGCGTACGATACGTCGATGTACTCCGGAAACTCACTCATGCGTATAATTATATATAATTAGAAGGTTGAAGGGTTTTTCGGGTGCGGCGAGATCGGCGCGGGACGATGACACTCTCTCGGCGCCATCGGTAGTATCGGCCATAGTCCGTTTCCCCCTCCCGACCGTCCGAATGTCCGTTCGAGCGGATCCCGACAGTATATAAATCCGCGCGGCCGAACGGACACCAACGCACTCCCGTCCGCGGCCGTCGCCGCGGCCGGACGCGACCCAAACACATGAGCGAACAAGAACTCGGAATCACGGAAAGCAAAGAGCACAACCCCGGCGAGTGGTACGCCGAAGTCGTCCGCAAGGCAAAGCTGGCCGATTACGCGCCGATGGGTGGGTTCATCGTCACCCGTCCCCGTGGCTACGCCCTCTGGGAGCGACTCAAAAACCACCTCGACGGTTGGTTCAAAGAGACCGGCGTCGACAACGCCTATTTTCCGATGTTCATCCCCGAGTCGTACCTCGAACGCGAAAAGGACATCGTCGAGGGCTTTGATCCCGAAGTCGCGTGGGTGACCCACGGCGGCCACGAGGAACTCGAGGAACGACTCGCAGTCCGGCCGACTTCGGAGTCGATCATCACGCCGTTTATCGCCGAGTGGGTCCGGAGCCACCGCGATCTTCCGATGCGAGTCAACCAGTGGTGTTCGGTCGTCCGCTGGGAAGCCACGGAGACCAAGCCGTTCTTCCGGACGAAGGAGTTCCTCTGGCAGGAAGGCCACACCGCCCACGCGACCCACGAGGACGCATGGGACGAGACGATGACGCGGCTCGAACAGTACGAGCGGCTCTACGAGGAGGTGATGGCGATCCCCGGCATGAAAGGTCGAAAGCCCGAACACGACAAGTTCCCCGGCGCACACACGACGACGACGATCGAGGCGCTGATGCCCGACGGCAAGTCGGTCCAGGCCGGCACGAGCCACCACCTCGGAACCTCCTTCGCCGAGGCGTTCGATATCACCTACACCGACGAGGACGAAGACGAGCGGATCGCCCACACCACCTCGTGGGGGCTGTCGTGGCGCGCACTCGGCGCGCTCATCATGACTCACTCGGACGACCAGGGGCTCGTCTTGCCTCCCGCTTTGGCCCCCACACAGGTCGTCGTCGTCCCGATCTGGCAGGCCGACACCGAGGACGACGTCAAGGAGTACGCCGCCGATCTGGCCGCCGAACTCGACGAGGAGTTCCGCGTCGAGTTCGACGACCGCGACGAGCGAAATCCCGGCTTCAAATTCAACGAACACGAACTCAACGGCGTTCCACTCCGGATCGAGATCGGCCCCAACGAGGTCGAGGATGGCGAGGCAACGCTCGTTCACCGGCCCGACGGCGAAAGCGAGATCGCCGAACGCGACGAGATCGTCGATTCGGTCGAGACGGCGCTCGAGACCGTCTACGCCAAACTGTACGCGGCGGCCGAAGAGAACGTAGAAGAGAACGTGCGCGAGGCCCATGGCCGCGGCGAGATCCTCGGGACGATCGGCCGCCACGGCGGCTACGTCAAAACCGGCTGGTGCGGCAAGGAGTCCTGCGAGGCCGAGATCAAAGACGAGATCGCCGCCGAGATCGTCATGCTTCCCCTCGACCGCGACGAAGCGCCGGTTCACGGCACCTGTGGGATCTGTGGGGAGGACGCCGAGGAGACCGCGTACTTCGCGAAGTCGTACTGACCCCGATCCACGGGGGAGTTTTAATAATCCCGGCTCGAAGGTCCGCTATGGATCGAGTGAAATCCGACGAGGTCGAGGCGGCCGAACCGATCGAAAACGTCTCGCTGAAACTTCTCGCCGGCGGCGAGAAGACGAGCATGCAGCTGTTCGATATCGAGCCGGGCGCGAGCGTCCCCGAACACAGCCACCCCCACGAACAGACCGGCTTCGTTTACGAGGGCGAGTTGACCTTCTTCGCAGGGGGCGAAGAGATCCTCGTCGAGACCGGCGATTCCTTCTCGATTCCGGGCGGTGAACCGCACTCGGTAACGAACGAGGGCGACGTTCCGGTTCGCGGCGTGGAAGTCTTCTCGCCGCCGCGTCCCGATCCCGACTGGGCGGAGTAACTTCGGCTTCGATCGTACCTAGATCGACGCTTGATTCGGTTCTCTGAAGGTGTTCTCCGCTCCCGGTCGCATCCACAACTCAGTACCCGTTATCGGACTTTATTTTAAATCCCCCGTCGGTAAACGGGAGAATATGACCGAGAACAAAACGATTCTGAGTCAGTTTCTCAGCGGCATTCCTGATGGAACCCGGCTCGACGATAGCCAGTTCTCGATTCGGCATCGGTTCATCGTCGCCTCGCTCGTTGTCCAGGCACCGATCTTGTTCGCGCTCAGCCGGTTTTCCGGAACAGGGGAACTCACGGGCGTCCCGTTCCCCGAGATCCCACTGACACACGGTCTCGCCGGGAGCGGTATCGTACTCGCTTTGGCGGCCGTAAGTCTCCTGCCGGTGCTCTCACGACGAACCCGGTCGATCGCGGCCTCGTTCGGCTTCATGACCTGTGCTGCGGTACTGGCGTATTTCTGGGGTGGGTTCGTCGAGGCGCATTTCCTGTATTTCGTCGGCGTCGGCGTCGTCGCGATGTACGAAGACTGGCTCCCGCTGGCGCTGGCCGTCGTCTACGTCGCCACACAGCACTCGCTTTTCGGACACACCTACGGGCAGATGGTGTACAACCACGAACCGGCGATGGCGAACCCGATGGTCTGGGGCCTGATCCACGCCTTTTTCGTCCTTCTTTTGGTCTGTGCGGTTCTCTTCCAGTGGCGCTCGATCGAACACACCCGGGACTCGCTCGACGACCGGGTGGCCGACGTCCAGACGCTCGAAGAACAGCGAGCCGAGATCGAAGCCGCCCGCGCCGAGGCGGAAGCCAAACGCGAGCAGATCGACGAATTGAACGAAACGCTCCGTGCCGAAGCCGGTGACGTCGCCACGGCGTTGACCGCCGTCGCGGGCCGCGATCTGACCGCCGCACCGCCGACGGACTCGGATATCGGTGCAGTGCAGAACATCTCCGGTGCGTACCGCGAGATGACCGACGATCTCGGATCGGTGGTCGGGGAGCTTCGCTCGTTCGCCGACACCGTCGATCGGACGACCGAGACGGTCCGCGAACGAGCCGTCGAACTCGAGGCCGAACAGCGCGAACAGTCGGAGGATGTCCGGACGCTCTCCTCGGAACTCGAGACACAGGCCGACCAACTCGAGTCCGCGTGCGCCGAGATGGACGACCTCTCGGCGGTGATCGAGGAGATCGCCGCAAGCACCGAGGAGGTCTCCGGGGAAACGGCCGAGGTCGCCGCTCTCGCCGACGAGGGGAGCGACGAGGCGGCCGCCGCCGCCGAGGCAGTCGAGGAGGTTACGGCCCAGGTCGCGACGGTCGCGGAGCTGACGGAAACGCTCGATAAACGGATGACAGACGTCGAGGAAACCACGTCTCTGATCGACGACATCGCCGAGCAGACGAACATCCTCGCGCTCAACGCGAACATCGAGGCTGCCCGCGCCGACGGGGCCGGTTCGAGCGGTGACGGGTTCGGTGTCGTCGCCGACGAAGTGAAAAAGCTCGCCGAGGAGACCAGAGGCCACTCCGCAACGATCCAGGAGACGATCACCGAGACGCTCGGGGACGTCACCGACGTCCGCGAGGACGTCCAGCGACTCGAATCGGTCGCGGCTGACGGGAGGAAGAACGTCGACACGGTCGCGGCGCTTTTCGATCGGGTCGACGACTCGGCGAACGGTCTCGAAACGTCCATCGACGAGGTCGCCCACGCCACCGACGACGGGGCCGCAAGCACCGAGGAGGTCACCGCTGTTATCGACGGTGTCGCGAACGAGGCCCGTGAACTCGCCCGCGCCGGAACGGCGGCGGCCGACGCCAGCGAAGCGACCGCGGCGGAGATCTCCGAGATTCGCGAGGAGCTTTCGGATCTCAGTTCTCAGACGACGGCGCTACAGCAGGAACTCGACGAGTTCGTTCTTCCCTCGGATCAGTCGGCCGAAGCGACCGGAAAAGCCGGCAGTGACCCGACGCTCGCGGACGACTGACTCCACGACGCTCACGCTCTTTTTCGACACAAAAAAGACGGGATTGCGGCGGTCCGATCAGGCCAGCTTCTCGATGTTCTCGACGACCGCTTCGGCGAACTCGCTGGTCGCGAGCTTCTCGGCGCCCTCGAGCTGTCGTTCGAGGTCGTAGGTGACTTTCCCGGAGGAGATGGTCTCCTCGACGGCGTCTCGAACGAGATCCGCGGCGTCGTTCCAGCCCATGTACTCGAGCATCATACGGCCCGAGAGGATGATCGCGGTCGGGTTGACCTTGTCCTGGCCCTCGTATTTCGGCGCGGAGCCGTGAACCGGCTCGGCGAGCATGCGGGCGTCGCCGAAGTTGCCGCCCGGCGCGATGCCGAGGCCACCGATCTGGGCGCCCGCGGCGTCGGACATGTAATCGCCGTTGAGGTTCATCGTCGCGATGACGTCGTAGTTGTCGGTGCGGGTCAAAAGCTGCTGGAGCATGTTGTCCGCGATGCGGTCGTTGACGACGAGCGTGTCGTCGTCGGCTTCGCCGTCCTGTTCCTCCCAGAGGGTGTCCTCGGTGATGACCTCGTCGCCGTATTCCTCCTCGGCGACCTCATAGCCCCAATCGCGGAACTGGCCCTCGGTGAACTTCATGATGTTGCCCTTGTGGACGAGCGTGACCGAGTCACGGTCGTTCTCGAGCGCGTAATCGATGGCTTCACGGACCAGCCGTTTGGTTCCGAACTCCGTGATCGGCTTGATACCGATGCCGACGGGACCGTCGTGAATCGTCGAGTCGAACCCCATCTCGTCTTCGACGAACTCCTTGACCTGCTCGACTTCGTCGGTGCCGGCCTCCCACTCGATGCCGGCATAGACGTCCTCTGTGTTCTCACGGAACGTGACCATGTCCATCTTCTCGGGCTCTTTGACCGGCGAGGGGACGCCCTCGAGGTGGTACGTCGGACGGACGTTCGCGTACAGATCGAGTTTCTTGCGAAGCGCGACGTTCAACGAACGGAACCCGGCCCCGACCGGCGTCGTCAGCGGTCCCTTGATCGCGACGCGGTGTTCTCGGATGGCCCCGACGGTATCCTCGGGCAGGTTCTCGCCGTACTTGTCGCGGGCGGATTCGCCGGCGTAGAGACGCATCCAGTTGATCTCGCGCCCGGTTGCCTCGGCGGCGGCCTCGAGGACCTTCTGGGCTGCGGGGCCGACGTCGCTTCCGACACCGTCACCGTAGATGATCGGAATGATCGGGTCCTCCGGGACGACGAGCTCTCCGTCCTCCGTCGCTTCGATCTTCGATCCGCTCGACGGCACCTCGACTTTGTCGTATTCCATACCGGACCGTTTTGCAGGGATCAATGAAAGGCGTACCGTTATCTCGCCGAATCTAGTATGATCGTTCGTGAAGGTCGGGTCATCTAAGTTAACTGGCGTCGACGAGTCGATCATGCGAGTTATCGTCCACGGCGGTGCCGGGGAGAACCCGACCGACCCCGAAGCACGACAGGAATCACTCGATTCGGCGGCGGTAGCAGCCAGCAATGCCGAAACGCCCACCGAAGCCGTCCGGGCGGCGATCCGACGGCTCGAATCCGACCCGCTTTTCAACGCCGGCATCGGGAGCGCGATTCAGGCGGACGGCTACATCAGGACGGACGCGGGACTGATGGACAGCGATCGGTCGGTCGGCGCCGCCTGTGGGATGCCCGGTGTCGAACACGCGATCGACGTCGCCGCCACCGTTCGGTCCGAGACGCCACACGTCCTCGTTTCGGGCGTTCACGCGGTCGACCTGGCGGACGCATACGGGATCGAGACCGGCGTCGATCTCTGGACCGACCGGACGCGGGAGCGCTGGAACGACCTCGAAGAGCGCCCGCCGGAAGACCCCCGAGAACAGGCGGGATGGGTTCGAGAGCGGTTCGGCGGGTCCGGTGGTCGCGATCACGATACCGTCGGTGCGGTCGCGACCGACGGCGAGCGGTCCGTCGCCGCGACGTCGACGGGCGGTCGGTGGTTCGCCCTCGCCGGCCGCGTCGGGGACGTCCCACAGGTCGGGTCGGGGTTCTACTGTGCGGACGCCGGCGGCGCCTCCGCGACCGGTGCCGGCGAGGATATCGCCCGCCAGACGCTCTCGAGGCGTGCCGTCGACCTCCTCGAAGACGGCCACGACGCCCAAACGGCGGCCGAGACAGCGATCGAAGCGTTCGGCGATCTCGCCGCCGGTGTCGCCGGGCTCATCGTCCTCACTCCGAACGGGAACACAGGGTCCGCGTACAACAGCGACTCGATGGAAACGGCCGTTGCCGGCGAGGTAGACGGGCCGTCGGCGGACGTTTTATGAGTTCGAGTGACCCAGACGGGATATGACCCTCGACCCGGTCCACTTCGACGGGATCGCACAGCTCGCGGGCCGGATCAGCCAGCGCGTCGACTCGACCGACCACGACGACTTCGCGGAGACGGTCTTCGAGGAGTTCCTTGACCCGCTTTGGGACGACGGTCGACGCGCCATCGAACCGCTCGGCGAGCTCCGGCGGCGTCGGATCGATACCGAGGCCGCCGCGCTCCAGGACGCACCGTTCCCGACCCAACACGGCCTCGATTCGGGGACGATCAACCCGACGACGTTCACGAACGGGCTCGTTCTCGACGTGGCACAGGCGGCGATGGCCGCCGTCCCGTCGGATCTCGAGTTACACCGCTCGCGGACTGTCGTCGCGACGGTCCACTCGAACGACGCGACCGTCGACTGCGAGGAAGACGACTGGACGATGTTCGACGGCGGCTACTCGAAAGGGCGGGTGCTTCAGGCCCCGCGCGTCAGCCGCTACGAGGAGGCTGTCGTGCACGCGCTGTCGTTATACCTTGCCGAGGTGAACCACGCCGAAACGCAGGCGGAAGTCGTCGAGGATCTCCTCGTTCTCGACGGGCCGATCTATCCGAAGGGACTGCTCGCGTGGACCGACAGACATCCCGAACTGGCGGATCTCCTCGTCGAGGACAAACGTCCACGCGACGTCGTCTCGGGGTATATCGATCTCGTTGAGCGGTTTGCCGACCGCGGCGTTCCCCTCGTCGGTTTCGTAAAGAACGGCAGCTCGAAGGCGATCACCCGGATCCTCCGCAGGAACGAACGGGCTCCGTGGGCCGACGACGCGGCCCTGTTCAAGCGGGTCCTCCACCGGAGCGACGACGACGGCGAGACGCTGACCGATCAGCTCACGTTCACCGACTGGTTCGTCTCCCGGTGCGGCGTCGACGAACCGCTCTCGGCCGGCGGTGACGCGTTGGGCCTCGATCGCGACCGCGACCCCGAAGATTACGAGGTGACGTTCTTTTACGTGTACGATCCCCGCGACGAACTGCTTTTCAGAGTCGAGTCGCCGGCGGTGTTCACCCGGGAACCGGAGACACGCGAGGCGCTAACGATGCAGCTACTCCGCGATATCGCCCACGAGCGGGGGCCGCCGCTGTCCGTCTCGAAGGCGGACGAACTGGCTCGGATCAGCCGCGACGAGAAGGCCGCGCTCACCCGTGCGATCGAACAGCGCTTCGACGCCAATCGTGACCGGTCCTACGACGACGAGCGGTGGGGACTGGTGGCGTGAGCACGGTCGATCGGTGTCCTACGCTTTCGGCTCGTCGGCGGCGTCGAGCACGTCGACGGTGACGTCCGACTCGTCGATCCCGAGGCGGGCAAACTGCGTCCGAACGTGCGCTGTCGCGGCCTCGATCGCTTGCTCTCTGTCGTCGAAGCCGCGAGGCATCGGCGATTCGAAGGCGATCTGTAGCTCCCGACCGTCGATGACCTGCGTCTGGCCGCCGCTTTCGACCTCGTAAAACGCGTCACAGATCCACACGTACGGGGCCTCGTCGTCGGGCGCGCCGCGGAACGACGGCGGTTCCTCGCCGGGCCCGTACAGCGTCCCGGTCAGTCCCGTCCCGCCCGCCGAGCCGCGAATCCGTAGCATACCGGGAGCTACGGGGTGTGGAAAGAAAAACGGCGCGGCGTCTACAGGAGGTACCACGGAGCCAGCGGCGGCCGCGATGCTATACTGTCGGGTGTTGAGGTCCGTTCGGGGACGACGACCACTTCGCCGCCACGGTCGTCTCCTCGATCCTCGAGGGAAGGCGCTGCTGGACCAACGGGACGGTTTACGACGCGCCGGGCGAGCACGTGACGACCGACACCCACGTACTGAGGCTCTGGACGGGATCCCTGGTGTAGATTGAGCGGCGACACGGGTAAGTGGGGCATTACTAATGCGAGCACACCCGTCCGGACGGTATGCGATCGGAACAGGTAGTGGTGTTCGAGCGGGGGCGGTCGGGTTCAGCCCGTACGCTGACGGGAGACGGACGGTGAGGTTCGTGAGACTGTATCGAGGAGCGAAAACGGTCATCAGAAAGTCGGTAGCACTGTCGAAAAAGATACGCCGGGACGGATACAGCGTCCTTCATCTCGTCAACCGGGAGTTCAAGACGACGGCAGACATCCCGCTCAGACAGCGATTGTGGGCGCACCGTCACGGCTACCTCTCGTCGTCGGTTCCACTGTACGGCCTCGAAGAGACCAACCGCCACGAGTACCTCTCGCAGTGGCAGAGCGAACGGGCACGGCAGGTCAACGGTGAGGCGGCGCTCGTCCACGAGGACAAACTCCTCTTTTATTACGTCCTCTGGCCAGTGTTTTCCGACGTCCTCCCCACGATGTATGGCTATCTGTCGGACGGACGCTTTCTCGATACGCCGTTTTCGCCGGACTGCGACGAGAAGTTCCGCGAATGCGTCGAACGTGTCGGGAAACTCGTCGTGAAACCGGTGGGCGGGACACTCGGGACTGGAGTGACTGTCATCGAACACTCGGAGGGTGGGTACCGACTCAACGGAAAATCGCTACGGGACGAGCAAGTCGAGAGTCTCCGGCGGCGGTCAGGGGAGTACATCGTTACTGAGTATATTGAGCAAGCTGAATATGCCGCAGAAATCTACCCCGGGTCGGCGAACACCGTTCGCGTCATGACGATGGTCGACCCCGAAACGCAGGAACCGTTTATCGGTGCCTTGGACCACCGATTCGGGACGGACGAATCCGCGCCGGTCGACAACACTGCTAGGGGGGGAATCAGTGCCGGCGTGGACCCCGAGACGGGTCGACTCGGAACAGCCGTCAAACCGCCGGACGACGGACCCCTCGACCGCCACACCACCCACCCAGGATCCGGTGTTGAAATAACGGGCGTCGAGATCCCCGGCTGGCAACGAGTCCGCGACCGCCTGCTCGGGATGGCGGCCTATTTGTCGCCGATAACTCCCTACATCGGCTGGGATGTCCTCGTTACCGACGACGACGGTTCGATAGCCATCCTCGAAGCGAACAGTTACCCCGACGTGCCACTACAGACTCACGAACCACTCCTCGCTGACGACCGCGTTCGCCGCTTCTACGAGTATCACGACGTTATTTAATCGGACGGACGTGACCGAACGGAAACCCCATTATCGTCCCCAGAATCTGTCCCTATCGTCACCGTCCGTTGTTGTTCCCTGCTGGTGGACCCCTTCGGTTACCGTTGTCCCGCGCAGGGTGATCGCACGGCGGTTCGCCACAGCCGCCGGGGACATCTCGCGGTCGGGCCCCTTCCGTCGTCGACACGCTTTCGTCGTCTAAGTCCTCTTTTTTGTCGATACGGTCTGCGATATCGATTTCATCGAGCGACCGTTCCGCACAGGTGTTCGGGTTCTCGAAGATGGTCACGTCTTTCCAGCCATCGGACCCAGTACCGGATTCGCCATCGGTGTTGAACACCTCGACCGCGATTATCTTCTCGCCGTCCAGATCAATGTCGACGTCGTCACCGACTTCGTAACAGAACTTCGTCTCGTATTCCCCGCCCTTTTGGTCGAGCCCGCTGTTTTCCGGATCGTCGGTGTATGCGAACCATTCCTCTTCGGTGTGGACGACAGCCACACTGCAGAACGGAATACACCAACAAACCTGCGAACAGCCACAAAAGACGACTTCGGGGTCGTCGACGTCCCCACCACAGGAGTCCGCGACCGCACCGCCGCTGAACGCGCCGACGCCGACCCCCACGGCAGCGGTCGCTCCGACGGCCCGGAGTAGATCCCTGCGCGACGGGATCCGTCCAGTACTCCCCGGTTCACTCTGGTACGTTTTCTCTTCGTTTGTATCTCTAATCATATATCAGCCACCCTCCAATTAGGATGGTGTATAACAGTGCTCAGGTAGTGTATATTGTAACACTGGTACTACCAGTCAGTTACCCGAGGCTACCGGGGGTAGCAGGGGTATTATTTTATCATAATACGTTTTCTAGTAACGTTGATATGGCTTCGCTCCGGGACGTTCGCCGATATTTCTGGTATCAACTCTCTCGTATCGTTCCGCTGGGTTCGCTCAGGGTTCGGACGCTGCGACAGATAGACGATATCGAGATCGGAGAGGACTGTTATATAGGGCCCGGTGTGACAATCACACCGTTCGAATACGTTACTGATGAGACACTCCTTTCGTTAGGAGATCGGGTCCGCGTCAGTCCAGACGTCTCGTTCCTCTGTTCGATGGTTCCGAAAGAAACGCGACTACAAGAGGTATTCGGTCGCCGGGAACAGATTCGGGTGCACGACGACGCGTGGATCGGTGCCGATGCGACAATCCTCGCAGGCGTCACTATCGGGGAAGCTGCCGTGGTCGCTACGGGAGCAGTCGTCACAAAAGACGTCCCCCCGGAGACTGTTTTCGGTGGTGTCCCGGCGAAGAAAATCAGAGACATCCAGTTCGAGTGAACGGCCCCTCAGATACCCGAACGGTGATCAGTGTTCGGGCGAGAAGAGACCGGCTCGTCCCCGACAGCAACAGCACGCGAAACATTGGGAGTGCGTGCAGCGGGAAACTCCCAGAGACGGTTTCGAACTGAACAGACGTTCCGATCACTCGCTGTCGAGTTTATTTCGGGTTCGGCCCCATCAAGCGTCCCTTCACGGGAGCAGGCACGTGTCTATTCGGCAAGAATCTGTTATAAGGAAGTGGGTTCGGGCAGATTTGAACTGCCGGCCTCCTCCATGTCAAGGAGGTGTCATAACCAGCCTAGACCACGAACCCACGCTGGCGTTCGCCTGCATCCATCGGTAACCCGGTGACGTAATTGAACCTTTCGGAATCGCTCCCCTCCAAGCGGACTTGGGGACTGCTGACACACGCGGACGAACCGGCGGACGGACTGCGGGTACGAATTCGATGGCGCCGTACGCAACGACACGCTTATGCCCATGTACTTATTTGTACATTACAACGCAAAACTGATCATTGGTGTTCATCATGAAGGAGTACATTCGGCAGGTGACGGACGGCGGGGACCTCACGCAGGAGGCGGCCCGCGAGGCGGCCTCCCTCGTTTTCGAGGAGGCGACGGAGGCACAGATCGGCGCCCTTCTGGCGGCGCTCCGGGCCAAGGGTGAAACAGAGACCGAGATCGCCGGGTTCGCGGAGGGGATGCGCGATGCGGCCAGACGGATCGACCCCGATCGGGAGCCGCTCGTCGACACCTGTGGGACCGGCGGTGACGGCCACGACACGATCAACGTCTCGACGACGAGCGCCTTCGTCGTCGCGGGGGCTGACGTTCCGGTGGCGAAACACGGCAATTACTCGGTCTCCTCCTCGTCGGGCAGCGCCGACGTCCTCGAGGAGCTCGGCGTCGCGATCGACGCCGAACCGCCGGCCGTCGAGCGCTGCATCGAGACGACGGGCATGGGGTTCATGCTCGCGCCGGTGTTCCACCCGGCGATGAAGGCGGTCATCGGCCCGCGAAAGGAACTCGGCATGCGGACGATCTTCAACGTCCTCGGGCCGCTGACGAACCCCGCCGGCGCTGACGCACAGGTCGTCGGCGTCTACGATCCCGAGTTGGTTCCCGTGTTGGCCGACGCGCTCTCCCGGATGGCTATCGAACGCGCACTCGTCGTTCACGGCGCCGGCTTGGACGAGATCGGCGTCCACGGCGAGTCGACGGTCGCGGAGGTCGACGGCGAGACCGTCGAGGAGTACACGATCACCCCTGAAGATCTCGGTCTGGATCGGTACGAACTCTCCGAGGTGGCTGGGGGCCCGCCGAGTGAGAACGCCGAGGACATGCGCGGGATCCTCGAGGGCTCCGTCGGCGGCGCGAAACGGGCGATCGTCCTCGCGAACGCGGGCGCGACGATCTACGTCTCGGGTGTGGCCGACTCGCTGGAGGCCGGCGTCGACGCCGCCCGGGAGTCGATCGGCTCCGGCGCCGCCTCGGAGCAGCTGGCGTCGCTTCGCGAGTTCGAGCCATGACTCGAGTGAAGATCTGCGGCATCACGTCCCGCGAGGATCTGGATCTGGCTATCGAGGCTGGAACCGACGCGGTCGGGCTCATCGTCGACGTCGACGTCGAGACCGCCCGCGAGATCGGTCCCGACCTCGCGGTCGAACTCGCCCGCGCGACACCTCCCTTCGTCACGGCAGTATTGGTCACCATGCCGGACTCACCCGAGTCGACCGTCGAGTTGGCCGATCGAGTCCAGCCGGACGTCGTCCAGGTTCACGGCGACCTGACTCCCGGTGATCTCGCGTATCTCTCCGCGAAGCTCTCCGGAGACGTGATCAAAGCCGTCACGCCGGAGGACGCCCGGGACTACGAGACCGTCGCCGACGCCCTTCTCGTCGACTCGCTGGACGAATCCGGAGCCGGCGGAACCGGCAGAACCCACGAGTGGAAACGAACCCGTGAGTTGGTCGAGGGGTTGACTGCGCCTGTGGTGCTCGCTGGCGGCTTGACACCCGACAACGTCGCCGAGGCGATCGAAACCGTCCGTCCCTTCGCCGTCGACGTGGCCAGCGGTGTCGAGGCCGAACCGGGACGGAAGGACCCCGATTCGGTGGCTGACTTCGTCCGCCGGGCAGGTGGTTCTTCGTGATTTCTCGCGATTCGTTCGTCGAACTCGCCGACGAGCGGCCGACGGTGATCCGTGCTGTCGCCGAACTCGACGTCGAGACGGAACCGCTCGAGGCGTACGCCGCCCTGACCGGCCGAACGATCGACATCGAACCGGCCGATCACACGTTTCTGCTCGAGAGCGCCGGCAAGGTCGCCTCGAGTGATCCCGACGGCGCCTTCAGGGCTGCAAGCGGTGCTGACCGGCACGCACGGTACTCCTTTGTCGGTTATGACCCGGCCGCTGTCGTCACCGTCGACGGCGACGCGACGGCGACGGTCGACGTCACTGACGGGCGCTATGAGGACTTTTTCGACTTGAACGGTGGCGATACGGTCGCGACGCTCCGGGAAGCGCTCCCGGACGTGACGCTCCGGAACTTCCCGGAGACGGACCGCCAGCAGTTACAGGGCGGTCTCGTCGGGTTTCTGGCCTACGACGCGGTCTACGATCTCTGGCTCGACGAGGTCGGCATCGAACGTCCCGAGTCGCGGCTCCCGAACGCGCAGTTCGTGTTGACGACGAAGACGCTCGTCTTCGACGACGTCGCCGGTACTGTCTCGCTCGTCTTCACGCCGCTCGTCCGTTCCGGCGACGATCCGGCGGCGATCTACGACGCCATCGACATCGAAGCGTCCCGCGTCGAATCGCTGCTCGTCGAGGCGAGTCCACTGGAGGCCGGTGGGTTCGATCGGGCCGCCGAACGGACCGGTCCACGAGAAGAATACGAGGCCGCCGTTCGGACCGCCAAGGAGCACGTTCTCGACGGTGATATCTATCAGGGCGTCATCTCTCGCACCCGCGAACTCGACGGCGACGTCGACCCGCTCGGTCTCTACGCGGCGCTTCGACGGATCAACCCGTCGCCGTACATGTACGTCCTCGATTACGACGACTTGGCCGTGGTCGGTGCCTCTCCCGAGACGCTCGTCTCCGTGCGCGGGCGAGAAGTGATGAGCAACCCGATCGCCGGGACCTGCGATCGCGGGAACAGCCCCGTCGAGGACAGACGGCTGGCCGGCGAGATGCTGGCGGACGGCAAAGAGCGCGCCGAGCACACGATGCTCGTCGATCTGGCTCGCAACGACGTCCGGCGGGTCAGCGAAGCCGGAAGCGTCCGCGTCGAGGAGTTCATGAACGTCCTCAAATACAGCCACGTCCAGCACATCGAATCGACGGTGACGGGAACGCTCGCCGACGGCTGTGACGCGTTCGATGCGACGCGCGCGTCATTCCCCGCGGGGACGCTCTCCGGCGCGCCGAAGATCCGGGCGATGGAGATCATCGACGCGCTCGAACGCCGCCCCCGTGGCGTCTACGGCGGCGGGATCGGCTACTACTCGTGGACCGGCGATGCCGATTTCGCGATCGTCATCCGGACCGCGACGATCGAACGCGGCGAAGGAGTCGAGGGGACTGACAGAATCACCGTTCAGGCCGGAGCGGGAATCGTGGCCGACTCGGATCCGACCGCCGAGTACGAGGAGACCGAAAAGAAAATGCACGGCGTTCTCGCCGCGCTCGAAGCCATAGAACACTACTCCGAATCCGAGGAGGTGCGGCGATGACTCACGTCCTCTTCGTCGATAATTTCGACTCGTTCACCTACAACCTTGTCGAATACGTGAGCCAACACGAGGGAACGGAGATCACCGTACTCCGGAACACCGCGTTGCTTTCGGACGTCCGGGCGGCCACACCGGACGCGATAGTCATCTCGCCCGGCCCCGGCCACCCGAAGAACGACCGCGACGTCGGTGTGACGACGGACGTGCTCCGCGAGATCAGCCCGGAGGTACCGACCCTCGGTGTCTGTCTCGGTCTCGAGGCGGCCGCCTACGAGTACGGCGGCACCGTCGATCGCGCTCCCGAG
>LKMJ01000051.1_pt1 | contig 63064 bp, 54 predicted proteins | sample 643391 | NCBI WGS metagenome assembly LKMJ01 (sample SAMN04112250, study PRJNA286221) | soda lake metagenome | biome: soda lake; feature: Kulunda Steppe; material: water; isolation source: sample PL-Br10 brine of Picturesque Lake | place: Russia: Kulunda steppe | collected 2010-07 | reverse complement strand
GTCATCGATGCTATAAAAAGGCAAACCCCCATAGTATGTAACCAACGTCGAGCAAGAATAACGGCATCCGGGCAAACCACTGCGCAAAGACTCAAAAAACTGGGGACGGTAAGCATTTACAAAAGCAGTTCGAAATCCCCTTGCTTTTAACTGTTTAAATAATGATTTGCCGGCAATCAGTCTTCGAAGTAAATTGTCGGGAAAACCGCTTAAATGCCTGCCCAGTAAAGCTGCTGCATTTACACCGGTAAATATTGAAGCCTGACCGGTTGCACTTTGCGGAAGGCCTTCTATACCAAGTGTAGCATCCAAACCTAATAAAGAGGCCCGAGTTCCAACATAATTTATATATTCCTCTAACAACCCCTTATCGTCAAGTAATCCTGATAATCCGGGTGTCTTATTGTAATAAAACGGATTATCAGCCTGCCGATCACCCAACCCCACGCCGTCAATAAAAATAAAGAGTAAACGCAAAATCCGTCCTCCACCTTCTTCGAACTTGCTCTATTCTTCGATATCCTCTTCGTCCTCTTCCGGGTCTTCCGGTATAAAGGGATCTTCAGGCATTTCATCGGGGCGTTCGTCAAAAGTAAGAGTAGTCTCTCTTTCTTCGCCATTTCTAAAAAAAGTGATAGTAGCAGTATCATCCGGATAGTAAGCAAGCATTTGGTCAAAGAGTTGGGCTATATAATCAATTCTCTGATCATCGATAGCTACTATAATATCACCGTCTCTTAAACCGGCTTCATCTGCCGGGCTGCCTGGGGCCACTTCAACCAGATGAACACCCATATCCGGTTCCGGTTCATCGTAATCCAACCAATCTTCGATCAAAACACCCATATGCGGACGAAGCACTCTTCCATATTCTTTTAAATCTATTATTACTCTTTCTACTGTATTACTGGGTACAGAAAAGCCGATGCCTTCAATACCTGCCAGCGCTATCTTTGCAGTATTAATGCCCACCACTTCACCTTCCAGGTTAACCAGCGGACCTCCACTATTCCCCGGATTTACCACGGCATCTGTCTGGACAAAGGTATAAGCATACTCAGTTCCGGGAATCCTGACCTGGCGCTCAAGAGCACTGATAATACCGGCGGTTACAGTTTGCTGCAGCCCAAGTGGATTGCCAATGGCCAAAACAGTTTCACCAACCCGGCTTTTCTCTGAATCAGCAAACGAAACATAGTCCAGCCCACTTGCCTCAATACGCAGCAAGGCCAGATCGGTCATGGCGTCTGATCCAATTACTTCAGCCAGGTAAAGCCCTTGATCGGGAATAACAACCTTAATCTCAGCTGCTTCAGCAATAACATGTTGATTAGTAATTATATAACCATCATGTGAAATAATTAATCCGGAAGCTGATTCAGTTTGTTCTAAACTAACATCCTGGTCCTCGAAAATATCAATATCAATACGGCTGCTTACCCCGACCACAGACGGCATAACTTGTTCAACCACACCAGGGATATCGCTAAATTTTTCCGGAAAAGGCAATGGTGCTTCTTCTGTGACATCTTTTTCTTCTACAGGATCCGGTTCCGGAATAGTTTCTTCATCCACTACCGGCGTCAGGTAAAAGGAAAATAGACCGTATACAATGGCGGCTCCCAAAAAAAGACCCAGGATACCAAACGATAAATAACCGATAAAAGACCAGAAACCTCCTCGGTTTGATTTTGTATCATAATCATAGCGGCGTTCCAATTAAATAATACCTCCTTATAAGCTTTAATTTTTATTAATCAAAGTGCATCTTTCAACAAACTTCTGTTTGACTGATAATTTATTTTGCGGATTAGCTTGCAGGTAAGGGAATAAATCAGTTAAAAGGCTTTGATAACTAAGTATACAAAACAGTGTATAGCAAGTTTACAATAAGAGCCTGTCCTCGTAAAGGGTGGAAATATTTAAGGAACTTTAGTTAAAATTACTTATTCCCTATTATAAGAAAGCTGCTTGTAGCCTTTTTCGCTAACCCGTTGAATGGATGCTCCCAAATTGATAAGCTTCTGTTCAAAATTTTCGTAGCCGCGATCGATATGTTCCACTGCACTAATCCGGCTTTCGCCATCAGCTGTCAGGGCAGCGATAATCAAAGCCGCTCCGGAACGCAAGTCCGGGGCTGTAATCGGACCTCCCGACAATCGACTGCCGCCCTCTACGAGGGCAGTTCGGCCCTCAACTTTAATCAGGGCACCCATTCTTTTTAATTCGTCTACATGGTTATAACGCCCGTCAAACACATTTTCAGTAATCACACTCAGACCTTCAGCAGCAGTTAGTAAAACCATCCCCGGAGGTTGAAGGTCAGTGGGAAATCCCGGGTAAGGAAAAGTTTTTATATCGGTGGGTACCAGAGGATCTATCGCCTTCACATTGATTTTCTCAGGTTCGACTTCGACTACTGCTCCTATTTCACGTAACTTAGCTGTTATTGCTTCGAGATGTTTGGGAATGACTTCTTCAACAGTAATGTTACCTCTGGTCGTGGCGGCCGCAAGCATAAATGTTCCCGCTTCAATTCTGTCTGGAATAACAGTGTGGGCGGCTCCGGAGAAACTTCTTACTCCGTCGATCCTGATTACATCGGTCCCTGCTCCCCTGATTGAAGCCCCCATCGCATTTAGAAAGTTAGCCAGATCGACGATTTCCGGCTCCTTGGCAACATTTTCCAAAACAGTCCTGCCCTCGGCGCCAGCTGCCGCCAGCATCAGGTTTATTGTCGCCCCGATGCTAACCACGTCCAGATAGATATGAGCACCGACCAGTTTATCAGCTGAAAGAGTGATCATCCCGTGTTCGATACTTATATTTGCCCCTAAAGCAGAAAAACCTTTAAGATGTTGATCAATCGGCCGCGGTCCTAAGTCGCAGCCTCCGGGAATAGGAACCTCTGCACGGCCAAAACGGGCTAAAAGGCTGCCCATAAAATAATATGAGGCCCGCATTTTTTTGACTAACTCGTAAGGCGGGGCAATTTTTGATAAATTTCCCGGGGTTAATTCCAATGCATTTTTGCCGCGCCTGCGAATAGATACTCCAAGGTTTTCTAAAATTTCGATCATCGTGCGTACATCGGTTATATCGGGTAAGTTGTCCAAATAAACATTTTCCGCGGTAATCGCAACAGCAGGCAATATTGCTACTGCAGCGTTTTTAGAACCGCTTATTTTCACCTTGCCCGATAAATTGGCATTGCCTTTTACGATTAAGTTCTCCATACTAACCTCCGCCACAATTATAACATTAAAATACAATAATTATAGTATAATTTTTTTGCCCTGCTCTTAATCAATACTCTCAATGCTCCTGTAATTGTTCCGGAATAACTGTATCTTTTTCCAGGTTGCCGGTAAAGGCATTTATATAGTACTTTTGGTATCCATCCAGCACGATACGCCATACCGGGGGAATATCCCATTTTTCCGCATCATATTCTCCACTGAAATAACCCAGATCTATCTTTTTAATTACCCGTTTGTCGGTGCTGGCCCCAAGTTCAGTTACCAGATTACTTAAAGCCTCGGTTGGAGAAATCACTTCCATTTCCCGATGTAAAACTCGTTCAACCGGCTGCAGGCTATAGACCTCTATTGCCTTAATATGATCAGACTCAATAACCACTTTTAGCTGGCCGGCAAAAATAGGCGTTTTACCTAAAGCCTGATAGTAATTAAGAAGTATAAAATCATCTTCATTTTTTTCAAGATAATCAAACATTAGTTCTTCCGGCATTAAGGCGTTGTCTTGTAAATATTCTTCTACCTGGCTTTTAAGTTCGTTTTCCTCGAGATTTACAGAATCCTCAGCCAAAAAAACTCCTTTATTGTAAAAAACCTGTATTAAGCCGCTTAAATGAACTACGGCAGTTTTTTCATCTAAACGGTAATAAGTTGCGTCATCAGTTTCTTCAACAGCAGCTCCGGATTTGATAAACTGATACAGCAGTTTCTGCCTGAAATTTTGATCCGGTGATACAGTAAGAAAATCACTGGTTTGAGGAGACCGGTCAAAAGAAGCATCTAGTATATAATTGTTATCTTCGAGCATTCTTTCAGTTGCCTCCAATTCTTCCGATGTAACAGCAACATTTGCTAATCGGCCAAAATCAGGCCAGAACAGTTGATAACCGAGAAATATATTTAAACCGGCAAAAGCGATAATGAGGATTAATTTAGCTCGACCAAGGTTCAAAGCAGATCCTCCTTACTGATTAATTGTAGAGTATCGGCTTCTAACAATATTTCTTCTCCATTGATCCTGACAAACCATACCGGAACGCCCTGCGGAGCATTATTTGAACCGGTCACCGCGTAACCAAGGTTCATAGCCTCTAATCTCAGGCGTAATTCTATGCCCGGTGACCAGCCGGTAAAAACCTCCAATGCTGCCTGTAAAGCCTCGTCCCACCCGGTAACCGGTTCCCGCTCTTCATTATGTGGAATATCCCATTCCTCGTTATTATTATCGATTATTTCGGGAAAAAAAAGCGACCTGGTAAAATGGAAAAGTCCATGATCATTATATAAAGCCCTTGTCGGTAGTGCGGTATAGAAAGGGTAGCCCTCGTGGTATAACATCCATTCCGAAATATAATAAAACGACCGGCCGCGAGCGTTTAAAGCCAGCTTTTCCAGGCGGAGGTTCGCAGGCCATCCACCATAATAACTGATCAGATTGCTGCATTGATGCAGTGAATCATTGTAAGATAAAGAAGTTTGTCCTTCTTCCAGCCGGGGATACGAGTATTCCAGGCTAACATCAGTCATTCTTAGACCCTTTTCACCGTCGGTATATATCAAACCTCCATCTTTTTCTTCTATAACCCGTGCTAACCTATGGTCAACAAAAGTATTTTTTAGAAGAAGCCGCCGGTCTAAATCTTCTGCTTTTAAACTCAGCTTCTCCATGTACACTTCTCCCTCTGGAACATAAATCGGGACCCTTACATCCAGTTCTTGTTCAAAAAGCTCTGACATTAATTCGTTGGTCAGGAAAGTGTAAACGACATCATCTTCAGTAGAAACACCTGAGATTATCTCCCTAAACCTTTCTGCCTGTTCATCGGTCAAAAGCAATTGTTGCTCCGCTCCATGTTCTGCTTCATTAATAACCAGCCAATAAGAATCGTCCAGGCAGTAGAGCTTGATATTCTCGATTGATTCATTAGAAATACCTGTTAGCCAGGGCATATCCTCACCTGCCGGCATAACAGGATTGAAGTAGAAAGTCAGGCAATTTAAAGCCTTTTCTTTTGGAAAGTTTTGCTCTGCCAGAAAATCGTTATTGATCTCTTTCAGCAGCCTGGACAATTCTTCCCACAATTGATCAAAACCATGCTCACCTTCATTGAATACGAAATAACCTTTTTCTTCATCGGTTAGTTCTTCATCGGTTAATACTTCATCGGTTAATACTTCATCGGTTAATACAATCCTGGCCGGAGTAATAGTTTCTTCCAATGGCCGGGGTTTTTCCACATCGACATGTTCATAAACTTCATCAGCACTTAATTCTGCCGGTTTTTGTCCATACCACAGTTGATAAGTTAAAAACAGGCTCAGGGCAACCAGGATAAGAAGTATTATGGTTTTAAGCTGTTCAATCATGACGAAAGATCCTCCTCACCAGGGGCCACGGGCAGCGTAAACCAAACCCTGGTCCCTAATCCGGGAGAGCTGTCTATCCAAATCTTACCACCATGAGCTTCAACCACTTTCCGGGCAATAGACAAACCCAGACCGGTTCCACCATAATCCCGAGAGCGGTTTTTTTCCACCCGATAAAAACGTTCAAAAACCCGGGGCAGTTCATCTTCAGGTATTCCGCTTCCATTGTCTTCAATTAATACTTTTATGAAACGGCCCTGCCCTTTTGCGCTAATGTTGATCTTTCCTTCCGGAGCTGTATACTTGAGGGCATTATTAAGCAGGTTGGAAAATACCCGCATGATCTTGTCCCGATCCACGGATACCCGGTAGAAATCTGAATTAACCAGTACATTGATTTGGGGCAGTTTCAAACTAAGTTTTTGTTTGGCCTGATCCACAGCTTCCAAAGCAAGGTCCTTTAGGTCAACTTCTGTTTTTTGCCAGTCAACCCTTCCGGAATCCATCTGCGACAAAACCAGCAGATCCTTGATCATGCTAACCATCCGTTCTGTTTCTTTAGACAGGACCTTCAAAAAGCGATTGCGGACTTCCGGTTCTTCGGCAGCTCCGTCAAGCAGTGTATCCACATAGCTTTTTACTGTGGCCAGGGGTGTACGCAATTCATGAGAAACATCGGCTACAAATTCTTCTTGGCGACGGGTCAACTCCCTTTCCCTGGTTATATCGTGAAGAACTATGAGCGTTCCATCAAGCTTGCCTTTGTCAATTTTAAACGGCGCAATCTTAACCTGCATAGTACAATCCGGATCCTGGCTTGATATTTCAGCAGTTAGTGGTTTTTGATTTCGGATAAACCGGCGTGTTTCTTCTGAACCGATCAAGCTCCTTAGCAAGCTAAAGCCAGAACAGTTTAGAGCGGGTATTTTTAAATTAAGGTTATTGATCAAACGCTGGGCAGAAGGATTAATTTGAATCAAATATCCTTTGCCATTTAGAGCAGCTACCCCATCGCTCATATTATTAATAATTGCTTCCACTTTACTTTTTTCAGAAGACATTTCACCTATAGTATGACTGAGCTGCTCTGCCAGGTAGTTAAAAGTTTCTCCCAACCTTCCTATTTCATCAGAGGTTTGAACTTCAATTTTACGAGAAAAATCGCCACCGGCCATGTCACGGGCCTGGCCGGTTACCTCTTTAATCGGAACGGTAATAGTTCTGGTTAATACCACACCCAGGATAAAGCTAACCGCCAGGGCAAGGCCGACTCCACTTAACATTATTGTTTTAACTTCGCTTAATGTATCGTCAACTGATTTCAGAGAACCACTTAAATAAATGACTCCAAGCGTACTTTGGTTGTTTTCAATCGGGTAAGCCATATAATAGCGCCTTTCCTCATTGAGCGGATCATAACGCAAATTGTCGCTCAAGTTACCGGCCAAGGCACGGGTTATTTCATCACGTATTAACCGGCGCCCAATTACGGCCTGACTGCCCGAGGTCCCGACGATTTGAGCATGGTTGTCTAAAACAATAATTTCCATTTCATGCAGATCCCTGAATTCACGAGCCAGGCGGACAGTATCGTCAGCCCATGCTTCCCCTCTGCCAAAATCAGGTTTCATGAATGCGGAAAGTAGACTGGCCTGATTTTCTACATTTTCCTTATAATTGCGCAGGTAGTATTGCTCCAGTGACTGGACCAGATAGACACTGATCAACTGCAAGGAAAAAAGTATAAGCGTAAGGTAGATAAAAATTATTTTCCACTGGAGACTGTTAAACATTTTAAATCGGCCTGAAGTAATAGCCTATACCCCTTTTTGTTTTAATGAAATCAGGGTTGGCCGGATCTTGTTCCAGTTTTTCGCGCAACCTTCTTACTGTTACATCGACCGTCCGATCCTCCCCAATATAATCATAGCCCCAAACCTGATCCAGAAGCTGCTCCCTGCTAAACACAAAACCCGGTTTCGTCATTAGATGGACCAGCAGATCATATTCCCGCAGGGTTAACTCTACGGGTTTATCCAGATTATAAACCTGCACCTCATCTTGATCCACCACTAAAGGACCTACTTTTAACCGGCTTTTCCCCTGATTGGTCAATTGTTGTTCCGGTTTACCACGGCGTAAAAGAGCCTTGACACGTGCAGTTACTTCACGGGCGCTGAAAGGCTTGGTTACATAATCATCGGCTCCCAGTTCAAGGCCGAGCACTTTATCCATTTCCATCTCCTTGGCTGTTAACATAATTATTGGTATGTTCCATTTTGAATGCACTTCGCGGCAAACAGCAAATCCATCTTTTTTGGGAAGCATTATATCCAAAACAATCAAGTTCGGGTTTTCAACTTCAACCATATTAAGAGCTTCTTCGCCGTCAAAAGCTGTGACTACCCGGTAACCCTCTTTTTCCAGGTTGTACTTTAAAATTTCCACAATCGGCTTTTCATCATCAACTACCAAAATTTTGCTGGTCAAATAAACCACTCCGTTATTGTAGTAAACATAAAACTTCGCCCTGTTGATGTAAAAACCCTGCAAGCAAAACAATTCACTTAACCATTAAATTTATACACGTAAAAATGCCCTTCTCCAACGGTAGAAGGGAGAAAAAATTCGCTTGATCGTGGTTACGGTTCGAAAAACTGTAGGGGATCAATTGGTTTATGTTGATAGTAGGCGCGCCATTCTCCGCTGCCGTCATCACGTCGAACCTCAAAATGCAGGTGAGGTCCGGTAGAACGACCGGTTGAGCCAACTTCAGCTATAACATCACCCTGTGCTACACGATCACCCTTAGAAACATGGTTAACACTATTATGCAGGTAAAGAGTCCAGTATGCACCATGATATAATACCAGGTAATTTCCCTGGGCACCTCCGTAACCGGAAAACCAAACCACACCACAGTCAGCCGCCAAAACATTTATACCTCTATCGGTATCAATGTCAATACCGGTGTGCCAGGAACTAAAACCCCTTCCAGGCGTAATTTCTCCCCCTCCTTCAACCGGCCATATAAATTGGCCCGTTCCTTTGGATGGTAATTGCGCGGTGCCATGAGTTTCGATTTGGGTTACAGGCTCTTCAAGAATCTTTTCACTAAACTTCGTTCTTTCAACTTCAACCCCGTTTTCACGGGTTATATGATATATTACTTCTTTCTTACCTTCCTGACCAGGTGAGGTGATTTCTTCTTGAATTAACCACATGTCATCATCATAAACTATTTCCACCGTGAAAGGTATTACATCAGTAACCGTAACTTCTTCAACAGTTTTAACATTCACTCCAGCATTATTTGTAAATGTTTCTTCATTCCCGGAAGATTGTTTTTCCGGGTCGCCAACTGATAATTGAGGATCCTGCTGATCGGAACCGTAAGAACTAGTGCTGCTTAATAAACTTTGGTCAGGTTGCTCTGACACAAAAGAAGCATAAAAGGCCTGCTCTTCATTATTGTCATTATCAACCAGCAGAGAAACGACTTCTTCAGCTGTAAAAATGCTTTTTGGTGATACAGAACAGGCCTCTAGATCAACATCCCCAACTACAGAGGCTTCCAAATACTTGGACCCGTTTATCTCATTTGTGTAAAAGGCTTCAAGATGATCAATAACTTCATCCAAAACTTCTTCTGATGTAACCGGAACAAGAGGAACATCATCTACAGTAATCATCTTGGCGTCTGTGACAAAAGTAATCTGCTGCCTGATTAAATCGCGGATAATATCTGGTTCTAATTGCTCCGCCGGCCCGATAAATACTTTGATCAGGTCAATTTCTATTTCCGGTTGCACGCGCATTCCATAAAGTTCACTACAGCGGTCAGTAATGTCAGCCACAAAAACTTCCACCTCTTCTGCATCGCTCACAAAACCTATTTCCCGATCATCGAGCAACACAAGGTAAGCATAGTTGCCCGGGTAATGGTACAGGCCCAGCAGCATTATCAAGGTGAGAGAAGAAAAGAACAGGAAGTGTGACGGGCGAATAATTCTGACCCGGAAGCATACTGTTAATTTATCAAATAATCGCTTTAGTGTCGATTTAAATGCGGTAGGAGTTTTATTTTTTAACTTCTTTCCCGCAGGCAAAAAAAGAATTGACCTGGGTTTCATTAGTATATTCCTTTCTGTATTTCATGTTGTCGTTATTATAATAAGAAATATTCACAGACCAGGCCACATGGTCACATGGTCACATCAGTCAAATCTGGATTTAATTATTATACTATTCGACATTGATTTATTTATTCCTCCCCGGATGTATTTCCATGAACTTTACTATAACATATTTCCATGAGAGTAAGCGCGCCCCTGTATCATTTACGCCTTCTTTATAGCTGCTGGACTTTTAAGGGAAAAACAAAACCTGATCACCTTATAAGCTTCCCTGTAAAATGTAAAAGACTTTAATAGATAGGATAATAACCGGAAGGCATTACTCGATTATTTTTCCGGGGTTTAGTATGTTTAGCGGATCCAGCGCGAGTTTGATTCGCTTCATAGTGGCTATTTCAGCATCACCCATGACCAGCGGAAGATATTTGCTGCGCTTATGACCAATACCATGCTCGCCGCTAATGGTTCCGCCCAGTTCCTTTGCCAGGATATATAGTTCTGAGAGGATATCGGGAAGGATTTTCTTGCAGCGCTGCAGATCGTCTGAAGGTTTTTTAATCACGGTTACATGCAGGTTACCGTCTCCCACATGACCGAAACTCGGTATCAGTAGACCGTATTTTTCCGACAGGTCCTGTAAACGGGGGATCACCTCTATAATGCTTGCGGGCGGCACTACAATATCTTCTGCACTTAAAATGTCACCAAGAGCATTATAAGCATCTCCGGCGTTTTTACGTACTCGCCAGATTTTTTCCTGATCTCTGGGGCCCTCGCCCACAAAAGAATCCAGCGCTCCGCACTCCTGGCACAAATTGTCAATTTTTAGGCACTCATCCAGTACCTGCTCCCTGTTGTTGCCGTCCAATTCGATTAGCAAAATAGCAGCGGCACCGGCATAACTCTCCTTTTCTCCCAGATAATTACAGGTTATTTCCAGGGATAGCTTGTCCATAAATTCCACGCCGGCAGGAATAAGGCGAAGATCGGTCATTATCTGCGGTGTAACCTGTAAGGCGGATTCCACATCCGGGAAAAGCACCAGCATATCAATCGTGGCTTGCGGCAGGGGCAGGAGCTTCAATATGATCTTGCTGAAAATGCCCAGGGTGCCTTCTGAGCCAACCATCATTTGGACCATGTTGTAGCCGGTTACATCTTTCACTCTTTTACCGCCAAACTGCACAACTTCGCCGGTAGGCAGAACGACCTCTAATCCGAGAACATAACGCCCGGTCACACCGTATTTAAGAGCCCTCCCTCCACCAGAGTTTTCAGCAACATTACCGCCAATAAAGCAGGTTTCCAGGCTCATCGGATACCCGGCAAAAAAAAGACCCTCCTCTTTAACCCTGTTGTTGAGGTCATTAGTGACAACACCCGGCTCTGCGATCACCACCATGTTCTTCCGGTCAATTTCTAAGATACGATTCATCTTTTCCATAGAAACGAGTATCCCGCCGTATAACGGGACCGCGCCACCGGAGAGTCCGCTGCCGGCCCCGCGGGGAGTAACGGGTATTTTTTCAGCGTTGGCCAGTTTCATAATCGCAGCTATTTCTTCTGCTGACTGAACCAAAACCACAACTTCAGGGTTGTGAGCATATTCTTTTGCGTTGACTTCATCGTGAGAATAAGGCTCGATCTTTTCTGCGTCCCTGTAAATTACTCTTTTATCGCTGACAATATCCTTTAGTCGCCGCACGACATCATCGGTCACTGCAGCATAATTGTATTGTGCATCCAACATACGCCCTCCCAAATTTAAATACTGTAAACACCATAACAATATGCAGAAAAAGACTCCGTATCGGCTGCTTATCTATCTAGAGCCATTCCCTACTCTTATTTTACAGGCAACACTTCAATACAACTCCGCTAAAAAAAGCCCACCCCGGCCTAGCCTAGACCAGCAAATATTTACGACTGATCTCCTCGTTTTCCTCCAGCTCCTTGACAGTTCCCTGGAAGCGTACTTCACCGCGATCTATAACATAAACCCGGTTGGCCAATTTAAGCGCCGCACGAACATTCTGTTCGGTTATGAGGATGGAAAGCCCTTCCTTACGCAAACGCTCAATTTGGACAACAAGTTCGCGTACAACCAGTGGCGCCAAACCTTCCAAAGGCTCGTCCAGGAGAAGATAATCCGGGTTACCCATAAGCGCCCGCGCCACGGCAAGCATTTGCTGTTCTCCACCGCTGCAAAATCCTCCTTGCCGGCAGTCAAGTTCACGCAGGGGTGGAAACAGTTCGTAGATTTTCTCCTTGTTCCAATTGCTGCGCCCACGGCCACGGCCGGCATGGGCCGCGATATCCAGGTTCTCTTCCACGGTCAGATCCGGAAATATTCTCCGGTTGTCGGGCACAAAGGCCAACCCCATCTTGGCAATCTTGAATACAGGCAGTCTTGTAATATCTTTACCATTAAAATATACCTTGCCCTGGCTGGGCGGCGTAAATGACATGATGCTGCGCATGATGGTGGTTTTACCCGCACCGTTGCGGCCCAGGACGCAAACAATTTCGCCCTTCCGGACCTCCAGCGTAACTCCAAACAGGATATGGCTCAAACCATAGTATGTATGGATATCTTTAACTTCCAGCATCAGGATTCCTCCCCCAGGTAAGCGGCCTGCACCTGTTTGTCGGCCCGCACTTCAGCAGGCAAGCCTTGTGCAATAGTCCGCCCCTGTTGCATAACCATAATTTTTTCGGCTATATCGAAAACAACATTCATATTGTGTTCAGTAAAAAGAATAAAAAGCTTCTCCTTTTCGGCCAGATCCCGAATCAGGCGGAGCGTAGATATGGTCTCTTCAGGCGACATTCCAGCCGTCGGTTCATCCAGCATAAGCATCTCTGGTTTATTTCCTAAAGCAATGGCCATCTCCAATATTTTTTGGTCGCCATAAGAAAGATACGTACATTGGATGCCGGCATAATCAGCCAAGCCCACTTTTTCCAAAATGCTGTAGGTTTCTTCTTCCAACATTGCTTTAGAAGGAGTTAACATCTTTAGCACTTTTTTCTGTTGGGAAAGCAGGGCCACCTGCACATTCTCATAAACGGTCAGCTGTGGAAATATATTTATTAATTGAAAAGAGCGGGAAAGGCCTTTGTGACAAATCCGATGAGGCGCCAGACCGGTGATATCTTGATTTTTAAACCAAACCTTCCCCCTTGTTGGACTCAGGTGACCGGTGATAAGATTAAACAGCGTGGTTTTGCCTGCTCCGTTGGGGCCGATAACAGCTACGACTCGTTCTTTGTCAAGGGAAAGTTCGACCCCGTTAACGGCCATAAAACCATCGAAAGATTTTTCCAGTTTCTCAACTCTAAGCATATCTTTTCTCCCCCTCTCAGACAGTTTTATTTCGGATCTTGCTCGTTATCTTTTCCTCGACAAATCCCAGCACTCCCTGCGGGAGGAACAAAAGCATTATGATTTTGATACTTCCCAAAAACAGAAGCCAGTACTCCGTGAAAATTCCAAAAAAAGTGGCCAGCAGGGTCAATGCCACTGCTCCGAATGCCGGTCCGAGGAAGGTAAACATGCCGCCCAGAAGAACCATGATCAAAATCTCCACCGAGTGCGTCCAAAACATTATCGGCGGCGCCACAGAGCGTTCCAGTATTACAAATAACACTCCGGCAATACCGGCAAAACCTCCCCCCATCACAAAAGCGATCAGGCGATGGTTCCGGATATTGATACCCACACTCTCACAACGCTGTGGATTATCCCGAACTGCCTGCAGTGTCAACCCGAAAGGTGACTTGACCACCCTGTAAATTAACAGTAAGGAAACTATCACCACGGCTAATATTACATAATAAGCCCCGATCTCGGACCGGATCATATCAGGCACAGGAATAGCATGAATACCGTCATCTCCGCCGGTGAAGTCATACCATCGGTAAACAATAGCCCACACCAATTGGCCCATGGCCAGGGTAAGAAAACCGAAATAAAGGCCTCGGAGACGGACACAAATCCAGCCGATAAAAAGAGCTAAAATTAATGCAGATAACAAAGCGACGGCTGCTGCCGGTAAAACCGGCGTTCCGGTTTCTTTCAACAAAATAGCAAAGGAGTAGGCTCCTACCCCGTAAAAAGTAGCCTGGTGAAGAACCAGCAAACCTCCGTAGCCTAAAGGTAAATTCAAACTGGTGGCAAATAGAATGGTCACAAGGATAAGGGTGGCAAGATAGAGGTAGTAACGGGAAAGGTAAGCAGGGGCAAAGAGCAATACAATAACAATTATGCCAATAGAAATCAGCTTGACCCAGGACATTTTTCTTTCGATAGACATATCTCCCATGATATTTAACATCTTTATCCCCTCCTTACCAAACCGATTTCATGATCCCGGTGGGTTTCAGAATTAACAGAATTGTAGCAATGGCAAATGGAAATACAATAGCAAAACGCGGTGCAATTAACAGTCCAAGGGATTCGCCCACACCAAAAATAAGGGATGCCAAAAATGCACCCCAGATATTCCCCAGGCCACCGACAACAACGACCAGTACGGCATTAATTAATATGGTCATGCCCATGCCGACAACAATATTTGTTGTCGGTGCAATAAGAGCGCCGCCCAATCCGGCCAAATAGCAGCTGAGCATGAAGACAATGGCAAATATTTTATTACTGTTCAGACCCAGGGCATCTACCATCTCCCGATCCGTGGCAGTAGCCCGCACAATCTTACCGGTCATGGTATGGTTGATGAAATACCATAGACCGGCCGCTACTAGCGGACCGGAAATCAGCAGAAGCATGTTATAGCTGGGCATATACAGCAACCCATCAAAAAAAGTGATATACCCACTAAGGGGAGCCCGCATACTTTTAAAATCCACACCCCAAATAAGCTTGGTCACATCATTGAAAAGCAAAACCACGGCGTAGGTCAAAAGCAACTGCATGAGACGGGGGCGGTTATAAAGGCGGCGCAAAAGACCAGCCTCAACAGCCAAACCCAGCAGCCCCACTACCAGCGGCGCAATTAGCAAGGCCACCCAGAAGCCGGCTGTGCCCCCAACCCACAGGGCCACGCTCCACGCCGTAAATGCACCAAGCATGTAAAATGTACCGTTGGCGAAGTTAATTACGCGCAGCACTCCAATGCTGACTGTCAAACCTACCGCGACCATAAACAAAATCATCGACCGGCTTAAACCCACGAAGATCTGACTTATTACAGTAGAAAACTCAGGCAAGTTTGCAAAAAATTCCATTATGGCCCCCTTTCACTACAAGCCTTGAAACAATTCAACTGGCACCTTAAAAATTTTAGACCTGACAACCAAACTGAAGAATATAGAACCACAGTCATACGGGGTCCGGAATTATGCACCGCACCCCGCATGAACTGTTCAAGCCTTCCTTGCAATAGCGATATTTTAACTTGTTACAAGATAACCGCTATTGCAGGTCGATCAAGGTGCTGCCTTTCTAAACCAGTTTATTCCTTGCTACTCTCCACGAACCTCCATGATTTCTTCCACCGGTGGCATGATTTTTTCCCCATCGAGCATCGTAATATCGGTAGAGATAAGGTACGGTTTGTCCGGATGCTCTGCTGTTTTACCGATGAAGAATGGGTGGATTAGCTGGTTATCATATTCACGCATAGTGATCGGGCCAACCGGGCTATCGATAGTCAGGCCGGACAATGCCTCTGCAAAAGCTTCTCCGTCAAGGCTTCCCGCTTCGCGAAATGCCTCGGCAATCAGGTGAGCAGTGATGTAACCGTTATAACCAACGAAGTTGGGATAACGTTCATACTCCTCGTAGAACATTTCCGCAAAAGCAAGGTTTTCCTCTGTTTCAGGATAGTAATAGTGGTATGAGCTGCTGCCGTACATACCTTCCGGAGCTTCATCGCCTAACGCCGAGAGAGCTGCGTGATCGGTGCCGATATGGAGATAGACTTCCATCTCATCGGTTAACTCAGCATCACCTATAGCTTTGGTCAGAGGAATCTGGTCCGCGCCGCCGGGTGCAGCCACCACCACTTCAGGATCAGCGCCCCGGATAGAGCTGATATACGGTGTAAAATCAGCTTCACCCACCGGCCAGTAAGTTTCCAGCACTACTTCGGCATCCGGCCTCAGCTCCTGGAATGTATCCCAGAAACGGGTGATAATAGCATGGCCGAATTCAAAATCGCTTCCCACCAGCGCATAGCGGGTATAAGGAAGCTCCGCCAGAAAGTTAGCGGCAGCCCGTCCGCTAATTCGCGTATTGGGCACCACGCTAAAAACATAGGAATGACCGGCTTCGCCGGTAATCTGTTCACTTTGGGCAGCCCATGTGATCATCGGCACCTGCTCTTCACGAACATACTCGGAAACCGCCAGGGCGGAAGCGCTGCTCATAAACCCGCACAGCACATCCACTTCTTCACGGGTTACCAGCTCCCGTGCCCAGCTGAGGGCCTGATCCGGTGCAAACTCTTCATCCCGGGTGACAAACTCCATCTCTACTCCATGTATGCCTTCTTCATTTATTTCCTTTAAAGCCAGCTCGAAAGCATCCAGGGCGTCATAGGTATAGACGGTAGGCGGCCCCGTGTAGGTATCCACAATACCGACTTTAATGTTTCGCTCAAAAACAGCCTCTTCCGGATCATCCGGCGGCGGCTCCGCCGGTTCCGGATCTTCACAACCACCTAAAACCAGGGCGGTTAAAAGCAACATCATCACTAGAAACAAGCTAATGGCAAACCTGTTTTTTTTCATTAAATTGTTACCCCCTTTTTGATAAACAGATATGGGTTTTCAACTGACAATACCAACTATCAACGACACTCTTTTCCGATAAACCAGATCAGTACTATTTTAAGCGTTGTTATCCCCCCCTTCTGCTGAATTATGGTAGTACTGCATCGTCGCATCCTTGTAGACAACCACCCGGGCCCCGTGCCCGTGCTTGTCCTGTAAAAGCGCAAGCACTTCCGGCCACTCGCTGCATTCATGGAGTCGGCGGAAAAGACCGAACCTTTGCCCCGGAGAAGGAGACAAGAGAATGCCCCGGTCAATATTAGCAGGAAATATTGCTTCACCGGGCCAAAGACTGCCACCAAAGTTATCTCCATGTTGTCCCATTAGATAATGAACCACCTGCCCCGCAGGACAATCAACTGCTAACACCAGGTCTCCACCACTGGTTTTCAAGGATGTCGAACCTAAGAGCAATGCGATCAGAGCCTCGCTGGACTTGGCATTGGCATTAGCGATGACAATGTCTGCATTCCCGTAATATTTTGTTTTGTACAGTTCCCGGGCCATTTCCACCCCCTTACTGTGGGCTGCCAACGGATGCCCGGCTACCATCTCCACGGCCCGCAAACGGCTATTGGGCAGTATGTCGATTTTAAAATCAAAGCCGGTCAACCTTACAGCATCTTCTATATCTTCAGCCGTGCTGCTGTTAGCAGGATCCCCTAAATTACCCAACCGGCCCACCCGCCTCTTTTGGAAGTCAGCAATTATCCTGGCATGGTTCCCGCGAACAGATTCCATGGAAGACACACCGGGGAACATTATTTTACCCCCTCCGCTAAAACCATTAAATGGATGGGGAATAATACTACCGATACCTATCTTCAGGTCCGCACTCAAAACCTCGTCGTTTATATATAAAGGGAGGCCGGAACGGGTAACCCCAACATAACTGCAGTTCTCGTAAGGATTGTGGTTGTAAACAGGATAACGACGCACTAGATCAGAACCCAGCTTCTTAGTAAAATCAATAAGCGTGTTGGCTCCGTGGGTGCCCAGGGCTGCCACAAAAGATATTTTGTCCTCTGCAACACCTCCGCCCCTGGTTAACTGTTCTACTACCAGCGGAGCCACGGCGGCAACATCTGTCGGGCGAGAAAGGTCGTCAAATATAATTACCGCTTTTTTACCCCGACTGGCTAACTGGTCTAAGGGGGGTGAATCAATTGGTTCCATCAGCCGCTGCTGCAGATCGTCACTGGAAAGAGGCTTCCTTGTATCGGCGGGGATATCGGCAAAATCGACATGCCAATCTGAAGGCAATCGTAACTCCAACTCTTTCTCATTGAACCAGGCACCATGGGGAAGACGAAACGTATGCTTGTTCACCAGTTTATACTCCTACATATTTATGCTTTTTATGTCAATCAGAAAATCAGTGTTTAGCTTCCTGAAACTTGCGGTAATACTTCTGATAATTGAGACAAAAATCATCCAGGTCTTCAAGAGTCATTTTCCGGGCCTTCTCACTCTCACGTTCTTTGACAGCCTCATAAATTTGATTGTGCAACTCCAAGATGTAATTCTTGTCTAGTTGGATCGATTCAATGGTAAACAAATCAAAGTAACTTAGCACCAGCTTCCGCAGCGCCTGAATTATAAAATAAAGAACTGTATTCTTGGAAGCTCCGACCATCGCCTTATGAAACTCGTAGTTGCCTTGGAAAAAAACTTCAATTACCTTACCGGAACGGCGCATAACTGTCAGCGCCCGCAGCATTGCTTTTAAATCTTCTTCGGTCCGATTAAGTGCCGCCATCTCCGCAGCGGCGCTTTCTACCACTTTTCGTGCGTCCATATACTGGTCAAAACTAACTTGGTGCAACTGCATGATCAGACCCAAACTATCAACTATAATATCCGGCTTTACCTGATTGACAAAACGGCCACCTTTTTGTCCTAATACCGTGCGAATCAAGCCCAAAGCTTCAAGTTCCCGCAACCCCTCACGGACTGCAGAACGCCCAATACCCAGGCGATAGCAAAGGTCGTTTTCACTGGGCAACCGATCTCCCGGCTTGGTAGCCCCCGAAATAATTTCTTCCTTAATGGAATTAAAAACATGTTGATATGCAAAAGATTTCTTGTATGTCTTCAGTCGTGGAAATTCATTTTCCATGTTGGTTCTTTCACCTCATTTTATAAGGTTACGGGCTATCAGAGCCCGTGATCCAGACAACTTAAGCATGGAAAATCAGTGGAGATAACGTCTTATTGTATGACATTAAAATGCTAACACTTGCAAATAATTCTGTCAAGTTTTCAATAAATATTTATTGGCAAACTAATAAATATTTCTAAAAACAGGGTGGTGTCTTTTCAGTTGCGAATCCTAGTGCTCGCTAGTAAAGCAGTATGAAATCGAAAATCTCTCCGGATTGTAATATTTGTCAGATCATTTGGCGGGTATATTAAATTATATAAGGAAGATATTGTTTCTTAAAAAATTTTTCCAACTAAAACCTGTAAAATACACACTGGATGGGTCACTAAAACAACGTGTCTTTTAACATAAAATATTTACCGTTGTATTTAGCTAATTTCCCCCGCATGCGGGTATGATCATAAAGATCTTTTACCTGTGATAGGTATGCCGGCAAAATCGGTGGCTGTTCCCGGGGGGAGGATATTAAGTGTACTCTTTAAAGTGATGGAAGCTAAATATAAAAAAGCTATTTCATCGAAGCTAATTCATCGAAGACGGTTGATTATTTCCCGGGCTGCCAAAACACCGGTCGCCGAGGCCTGAACCAGGCCCCTGGTAATACCGGCTCCATCACCTACCGCAAACAAGTTCTTAATGCCGGTTTCCAGCTGATGGCTTAAGTTAAGCCGGTATGAATAAAATTTAACTTCCACACCATATAAAAGGGTGTGCCTTGAATTAACCCCGGGAGCCAACTTATCCAGGGCTTCCAGCATCTCAATGATTCCAAGCAGATAGCGATACGGTAACACTAAACTTAAATCTCCTGGTGTAGCTTCTTTTAATGTAGGCCAAACCAATCCCCGTTTAATGCGTTCTGGTGTGGACCGCCGCCCTCCGAGCAGATCTCCCAGGCGCTGAACAATCACCCCGTCACCTAGCATATTAGCCAGGCTGGCTATATAGCGGCCATAACGAATCGGTTCGGTAAACGGTTCGGTAAATGTTTTGCTTACCAGCAGGGCAAAATTTGTGTTATCAGACTTTGTTGCGGCAAAACTGTGTCCGTTGACAGTAAGCAGTCCTTCATTATTTTCGGTTACAACAACCCCATAAGGATTCATGCAAAAAGTGCGGATCCGGTCATCAAATTGAGTGGTAAAATAGACTAACTTCGACTCATAGATCTTTTTGGTCAGCTTTTCCATAATCACGGCCGGAACTTCAACCCTGACCCCGATATCAACGGGATTGTTCGAACCCTTTAATCCAAGTTGTTTAGATTGACGATAGATCCAATCAGCGCCGATCCTACCGGGACCGCAAATCACATGGTCGGCATAATACTCTTCACCCGAAGCTAACCTGATACCCTTTATGGCCCTGTCTTCGCAAAGTAGTTCTTCCACTGTCGAATTCATCAACAGGTCTACACTGTCCTGGAGGGCATCATACATATTTTTAAGAATTCGGTAACAATTTTCGGTGCCCAGGTGTCTTATTTTTGCCGGGATTAAGCTAAGACCTGCTGCTGCTGACAGCCGTTCCATTTCTTTTATCGCTTCTAAATCAGTCCCATAAATTTCTTCAGTGGCCCCAAATGAAAGGTAGGTCTGATCAACTTCTTCAATCAGGTTTTTAACAAAATCACGGCTGGCAAACTCTTCCAGCAACCCGCCAAACGCGGCGGTTAAGGTAAGTTTCCCGTCGCTAAAAGCTCCGGCCCCGCCCCATCCGCAGGTAATGGCACAGGGATCGCAGCGCAAGCAGCGGCCATACTCTTGTTGTGTTTTACAACGGCGCTTTTCAAGGGGGGCCCCTTTATCAATGATCAATACGCTAGCACTGCTTTTTGCTGTCAGTTCCATGGCAGCAAATATGCCGGCCGGACCGGCACCGATAATAATAACGTCGTACTTAGCTGTTGAGATCACAGGCTTCACCCCTCTTGTGTAGATGGTTCCCGGGTTATATTGGCAAATTTTGTATAACGATCGAGAAAATAAAGTTCTACTACCCCGGTGGGCCCGTTTCGCTGCTTGGCAATACTGATCTCAGCAATATTTCCCTTCTCAGAATCTCGATTATAGTATGCCTCACGGTAGATAAACATAACCAGGTCAGCATTGGCTTCAATACCGCCGGACTCCATCAGGTCGCTGAGGATGGGACGGCGCCCCGGCCTTTTTTCCACCTCTCTGCTGAGCTGAGATAGCGCTAATACCGGAACATTTAGTTCCTTGGCTAAAGCTTTTAAGGATCTTGAAATCTCTGAGAGTTCCTGCTGACGGCTCTCTGAGCGACTGAAACCGCGCATTAACTGCAGGTAATCGACAAAAACGGCCTGCAACCCTTTTTCCGCTTTTAATCGTCGCGCCTTAGCTCTTACTTCCATCACGGAAAGAGAAGCGCTATCGTCAATAAAAAGCGGAGATTCACTTAACGGACCTACCGCCCTGGTCAACTTCTGCCATTCATCCTGGGAAAGAGATCCCCGGCGCATATTCTGAGCATCGATTTGCGCTTCAGCGCACAGTAAGCGCTGAGCCAACTGCTCTTTGGACATCTCCATGCTAAAAAAAGCAGTAGGTTTTTTATCTTTGACTGCAATTTGATGAGCCATGTTTAAGGCAAGGGTTGTTTTTCCCATACTCGGCCGGGCAGCAACAATAACCAGGTCGGAATCTTGAAGACCAAAGCACATCCGATCCAGATCAGCGAAGCCGGTCGGCAGACCGGTTATCCCTTTTTTCTCATCATAAAGTTTTTCGATGCGATCAAAAGCCTGGACGAGCACATCTTTTAAAGGAGCAAAACCCTGCTGCTTGCCACGACGCCCTATTTCAAAAACAAGTTGTTCCGCTTCATCCAAAAATTCATCCACATTATGCGGTGAGTCATAACTTCTTGTAACAATGCCAGTGGCTGCCTGGATAAGGGAACGCAAAATTGATTTTTCCCTGACTATTTGAGAGTGATACTGCACATTCGCAGCGGTGGGTACAGAATTGGCCAGTGTAACCAAATATGAACGGCCGCCGACATCTTCGAGACACTGGTTGCTTTGCAGCTCTTCTGAAAGGGTAACCAGGTCTACCGGTTCACCCTTTTCGCTTAAAGAAATGATCCCGGAAAATATTTTTTGGTGAGCAGTACTGTAGAAGTCTTCTTCAACCAGTAATTCTGCAGCAGCATAAATTGCTTCCTTATCAATGACCATCGAACCAAGCACAGACTGCTCGGCCTCTTTACTTTGCGGAGGAACTCTGTCACTAATAACGTTCAATTGCAGCTGCCTCCTTTCACCAAAATTTAGGCCTCTTTTTCCACCCTTATTACTATCTCCGCTTTAATTCCCGGGTGCAGTTTAACAACTGAAGAATGCTCGCCAATACTTTTAATCGGTTCGGCTATATCGATGTTTTTTTTGTCCACCTGGAAGCCATTCTCAGCTAGTTTGGAAGCAACATCAGCAGGGGTTACCGATCCAAACAGGCGCCCTCCCTCGCCAGCCTGCATTTCAAAAACCAATGCCATACCGTTTAGCTTTTCAGCGATTGCCTGAGCCTGTTCTTCCTGCTGGCGATTAATCATTTCTTCTTTCTCCTGGCGCTGTTTCCATTCCCGCAGTTTCTCCGGTGTAGCTTTTACAGCTAATCCCCGGGGCAGGAGATGGTTACGAGCATAGCCCGGGGCCACATCCTTCAATTCCCCCTTTTTCCCCAGGTTTGGCACATCTTCTTGTAGTATTATCTGCATATCAAGACCTCTCCTTTCCGTCAACTAGAAATAAGCTATTGCTATTGACTTGAGCAGCATTTGCAAGATATTTTAGTCGAGCAAAATAGATTCGTTCTTTACTTCGTTCTTAACTAAGCAAGCACTATACCAAGTAAGTACATTATAAATACATTCTCTTTCTATACTTCTTACTCCTGCAAATTAAAAACGGTGTCCGGTATTTTTCCCGACACCGTTATAAATAAACCATTTGTTACGGTTTTGTTTACTCCGTGGTAAAGGGAAGCAGGGCCATGATCCTGGCTCTTTTTATAGCCCGAGTCAATTGGCGTTGATGCCTGGCGCAGTTTCCTGAAATTCGACGCGGGAGCACTTTTCCCCTTTCGGTAACAAAACGCTTCAGCTTTTCATATTCCTTGTAATCTATATTTTCAACTTTATCCACACAGTAGCTGCAGATTTTTTTCTTCGGTTTCCTGCCTCTGTCACGTCTCATTTAATCACCCTCCTTCCACTAAAAAGGAACATCATCTCCACTGATTTCTACATCATCAACACTCTGGCTGTCTAAATCAGCCGAACTTGATTGATCGGAACCGCTGGGCCTTTCGAGAAAACGAACATCATTGGCTATAATATCTGCCGCTTTACGCCTGATTCCCTGGCGATCATCATAAGAACGGATTTGCAACCGGCCGCTGACCGCGGCTAAACTTCCCTTCTTAAGATAATTCGCACAATTTTCAGCTAATTTCCGCCAGGTAACAATATCAATAAAATCAGTTTCTTTTTCTCCCTGTTGATTGGTAAAAGGGCGGTCAACAGCCAGCCTAAACTTAGCTATCGGTACACCGCTTCCTGCCGTATAGCGTAATTCCGGATCATCAGTCAAGCGACCGATTAATACAACCTGATTTAACATGGTTAGATAATCCTCCCGGTTTTTATTCACTCATAGTTTCTTCTGCCGGCGGATCTTCAGAACTCACAGGCTCGGCCGGATCAGCGTTCTCCTGATCCATTTGATCGGTTTCAGAAGCGGAAACCGGAGCCTCTGTTTCTACCGCTTTTTCAGCAACGGCTGAATCATATTCTTCTTCTTCAATACGGACAATTAAAAAGCGAAGAACCGCATCATTTACCTTGAAAAAATGTTCTATTTCCGGAATTATGCTTCCTTTACCGCTGAAGTAAACTAAGTAGTAATGACCTTCTACGAATTTCTCAATTTCATAGGCCAACCGGCGTTTACGCCAGTCAACGACCTTGTCAACTGTACCGTCGTACCTGGTAATGGTTTCCTTTAAGCCATTCAATACTTCTTCGTGATCTTCTTTCTCCATATCCGGAGTAATCACGAGCATTAATTCATAAAGCCCCATCGTTTATCACCTCCCTCTGGTCTAACGGCCCCACTTAAGGAGCAGGGATTTACCTGAAACATAATAGCATAATTAATCTTACAAGACAAGCTAGCGATCACTCATTCATCTTCCTGGTAAACTGGGCTTCGCTTAATTAGGTCAAGAATTCCCCTGATTATTCCGGCTACCGGTACTGCTAAAATCATCCCCAGCAAACCGGCAAGGCTCCCGCCGGCAAGTATGGCCACAATTATTGTAATAGGCCTTAGTTTAATGAACCGCCCGAGAACTACCGGGGCCAAAAACATACCATCAACAACCTGTATTGCAATATAAACCAATATTATCAGGAGTGGGGACGGGGTCATTGGTGAAAAACTTAATAATACCGCTGGAACGGCAGCAATGTAAGGTCCGATATAGAGGATAAAATTAAATATTCCGGCAATCAGCCCCAAGAACAGAGCATGAGGCATGCCTATTATCAAAAGAATAACTCCGGTTATTACCCCGACTATAAAACAGCGGATCAGTGAACCGCGGATAAAAGTCCCCACATTTAAGTCTACAACCGCTATAAGTTCTTTAACAAGCGGCCTTTTATTTACAGGCACCAAATCCACCAGTTGTTCTCTTACTAAATGAAAATCATAGAGCAGATAAAAAACAAGGAAAAGAATAAGAAAAAAATCGACTGCACCGATGATGAGCGAAAGAGAAGCTTCCGCAAGGTATTCAAGCCCATGGTAAATGTTATCGGACAGGCCCATCAAGTAACTTCTGAGCTCTTCTTCGACTTCAAAAATAATTACCTGCTGGGTTAGCCATGAAATATAGTCTTGGAAACGGGCCAGATAATGCGGGAACCTATCTGCCAATTCGCTGGCTTCAAAGTATATAACCGGCACGAGCAAGCTTATTATAAATACACAAAACAATAAAAAGGTTAGAAAAGTTATAGCAGTTGCAAGACCATGGCTTACATTAAAACGAGCTTTCAAATAGTGGAGCAGCGGAGATAATATATATACAATCAAAATGCTGACCAGGAGAAGTGCAACAACCCAGGAAATGCTTTCCAACAGCCAGATTGCCCCGACCAATAATAAGAACAAAACAACAAGTCGAAATGCAAAAGCCCACTGTTTCTCCAATTTCTTCACCTTTCTGATTACCCAATGTTAGCTGCGAAACCTGAAAAATAAAACATCGCCATCTTGCACGGGGTAATCCCGACCTTCAACACGACTCAGACCTTTTTCACGGGCACGGGCAGGACTACCCTCAGCAAGCAATAAATCCCAGGCGAGCACCTCTACATTAATAAAACCACGCTCCATGTCCGTATGCACTTTACCGGCAGCCTCCACCGCCCGAATACCGGCGGGAACTACCCAGGCACGGGCCTCATCGCCTTTAACCGTATAGAAAGTCGCTAATTCCAGGTGATTATAGCACGCTTGTAAAAGCTTTTCAGTGCGGCTCTGCTTTATACCGTATGCTTCCAGAAAAGTAGCCCTTTCCTCTGCGGGCAATTCTATGAGCTCTGCTTCTAGGCGTGCGCATACCGCGATAACCGGGCTTCCGGCGGGAAAAAAAGAGCTGTCAGCATCAAGAAATAAGTCTTCGCTGAGGTTATATACATAAATCATTTCTTTGCGGGTGAGTAAAGAAAGCTGATCTAAAACAAGTTTCTCTTCAGGGGAAAAATGCAAGTCTCGAAGTGATGCACCCCGGTTCAGGTATTCATCTAACCGGTCAATCAGGTCCAGCTCAAACTGTGCTGTTTTATCACCACTTTTTAATTTTGGTTCGACTTTCTGGCGCCTTCTGGCCAAGACCTCTAAGTCAGCCAGATTTAATTCGAGGTTTACTGTTTCCAATCGGGAAAGGGGTGTGGTCCCATTATCAGACAATTGTTCAAAACCGGCCACCACGTGAATTAGTAAATCAACGCTTCTCAAGTGACCTAAAAATTGATTACCAAGCCCTTCACCTCTGCTGGCTCCTTTAACAAGACCAGCCACATCAGTTATTTCTATTGTCGCCGGAGTGATCTTCTCTGAATTGCAAAGCTCGCCCAGCTCAAACAACCGTTGATCAGGCAGGGGGACTACTGCTTTATTGGGATCAATGGTTGAAAACGGATATTTTTCTATCGTCACATCGAGCGCCGTCAGAGCTTTAAACATTGTCGATTTACCGGCATTCGGCAAACCGACAATACCGCAACTCCAGGCCATATACATACCTCCCTGCTTAATCTAATTCCGGATCACCTCCGGATTCGGAATAGACGCTCTTGATGCGGCGCTCAAAACGAGATCGAGGCATTAAAACACTGCGGCCACAATTTATACATTTTATACGAAAATCCATTCCTATTCTGATAATCCGCCAGCAGTTAGTACCACAAGGGTGTCCTTTTTTCATTCGGACCAGTTGACCAACCCGGTACTCGTTCATGGACACCAATCACCGGCCTTTATAAATCCTCAAGAATATTACGGACCTGCCCAAAAACATCTTCTATATTCTGATTGCCGTCGATAGAACTAAGCAGTCCTTTGCCTTGATAAAATTTAATTAGAGGCTCAGTTTGTTTTTTATAAACTTCAAGCCTTTCCTTAACAGTTGCAAGAGAATCGTCTTCCCGCTGATAAAGATCTCCACCACATTGATCGCAGACATTACGTACTTGTGGCGGTTTATACTTTATATGATAGTTGGCACCACAATTACTGCATACTCTTCTTCCGGTTAAACGCTCTATGAGCTCATTTTCTTCGACTTCGATCAACAAAACCCGATCAATTTTAGCTCCAATGTCCGGCAAAACTTGATCCAGAAAAACAGCCTGATCAACTGTCCGTGGAAAACCGTCAAGGAGAGCACCGTTTGCACAATCCGGTTTCATTAAACGGTCCCTGACAATTTCGACTACTAAATTGTCAGGCACTAATTGTCCCTGATCCATATATTCACGTGCATTGCGGCCCATTGAGGTTTCCTCTTTAACCGCTTTTCTTAAAATATCGCCGGTGGAAATGTAAACAAGATTATACTTTTGAGCAATTTCTTCTGCCTGAGTACCCTTGCCCGCTCCTGGTGGTCCTAAAAGAATTATGAGCATATCAATACCTCGCTTTTCAAGTCTTGCCTGATCCTGCATACTATGTGAAAATAAACTATTCTTCTTATGGTTCCAAATTCCTGCCGGACAAAATAAAATCGCACAATATATTTTGCTTTTATTAAGAAGCAAACTGCCAGGTAACAAACGTTTCAGATTGCACCAATTTAAACTTTGACCTGCCGGTGGAGAACATAATCATTTTATTAAAATCAGGAAGCACGGAAAAACATGCTTCCTGATTTAGCTCTGATTTAGCGGGTTAATAACTGGTTGCTGCCTGCAACAGCCGGTTTTTACAAGGTTTTGTCCGCTTTATCTTTTGCGACCGTTGATGCAGGTTCACTGGCTGCGCCCCACCGCTTGCTCTTATCTTGGGCTTCTGAAACTGCCGGTTCTTGGCTTTTTTCACTCATAACCGAAGAGCCACTTTCTTTTTCTTTGTGTTTCATTTCCATGGTTCCGGAAAAAACGGCTCCTTCCTCAATGACCAAAGAATTTGCTTTAAATGTACCGATAGCCGTCCCCGTCCTTTTAAGCTCCAGCTTTCCTTGTGCTTCAAGAACTCCTTCGTAATGGCCGGCTATCGTTATATTGCGAGCCTTAACCTCTACAGCAACCCGGCCGCCTTCCCCGACTATAACATCTCCCTTGTTTGATATGTTTCCTTCGGCTTCACCGTCAATGCGAATCAAACCTTTCCCATTGATGGTGCCATTAAAAAAGGTTTCTTTGCCTATTATTGTATTAACCTTATCTGCCGGTATTTCTACACTCTCCTTTTTAAACAAAGCTATATCCTCCTTTTATTCTTTCTTTTTCAGATATCGTTCTGGATTAACAGTCGAACCTTCATAATGCACCTCATAATGAAGATGTGTTCCCGTAGTTCGACCGGTCCTGCCCATATAACCGATAGTTTGACCCTGCTCAACTTCATCTCCGGCATTAACGGTAAAACTCGATAGATGCGCATAATATGTTTCGTATTCGTTGGGGTGATCAATAATTATTAAGTTGCCGAAAGCCCCGCGATACCCGGAAAAAGTAACTATCCCATCGGCTGTGGCCCTGATCGGCGATCCGTGAGAACCGACTATATCAACCCCCCGGTGAAACTGGGTACCAGAGCGGTAAGGAATCGCTCTCACCCCATAACCGGAAGAAATACGCCCCCGCGCCGGCCAGAGTGCAGGCTCGGCCGAAATATTTTTCGCGTACTCGCCAAGGGTATCCAGCGTGTCAGAATGTTCAGGGACAACATTTTTGAGAAGTTCAATATTTCCAGCAGTCCTTTCCAGAATGCCACCCGAAGGTAACCGGTTATTGTAAACACGCTCATTTTCAAGGGGCCCAAACTGATCAAATGTATGTGGATTTGAGTTTATATAACCGTAGGATCCTGGATTTGATGGGTTTTGCGTGGATTGATCATCTAAAAGCTCATCTATTTCTGTTTCCAGCTCGAGTTTTTCGGTAACAACTTCAATTAATTTGTCAACATCATGTATTTGTTCCTTCATTTTTTCGGTTTCAACAGCTAACGAATCAATTTCTTCTTGTTGAGCCCTGTTTAACTGCCTGAGAGCCTGGGCTTCTCTTGCTTCCGCAGCAGTCTCAAGATAAGCATAGCCAAGCATACTGAAGCCCGCAACTCCGAGCACCAGCAGGGCAACAGCTATTTGTACGACATAAAGAGGAAGCCGCAAGCTAAAAGTAGCCTCTTCTGAATGGGGAACAATCATAATTGTAAAACAGCGCTTTTGCTTCTTAGTTGTCATTATTGTCCAGTACCCTTTCAACAAGACCCTTGAGCTAAAAAAAACGGGTAAAATTAAAATACCATTACTGGCATCATATCCCGTTCCTGTACATTTTCGTTTGTATTATAACACATATAGTCTAACCAGCAAACACGCAGAAAACAGCGCCGAACGCCGGACCTGTTATCTTAGCGTCATGTCTGCTGTTCTAGTGCATCGGCCCCAGCCATTTTACATTACCCCTTAACTGTCCAGACCAGCGCCTTAAAGTTAAGCTTGAAAATGATTCCCTCAAAATGCCTTAACACTTATGGCTTCCGAGAGCGGTTATAAAGATCTTGCTAAATTTACGCATGATTTCTGGATTAAGGAACTACAGCAGACTCATGCAGGTTTCACGTGAAACAATCAGCTAGATCCCTTCCGGTAAAAGCTTGGAAACCAGTCGTTCAAGGTCTTCTTCTCCATAATAAAATATTTCTATTATGCCGCCGTTTTTACCCGGCCTGATCCTTACCTTTGTTCCCAGGCTGCGCTGTATTTGTAGTTGTATCTCAGCTTGTAGCGGATCATTTTCTATCTCTTGGTCCCGGTCCTCTTCTTTCTTCTTATCTCCCCTGGCACTGATATTAGTTGCCATTTTTTCGGCTTCACGGGCAGAAAGCCCTTTTTGCATAATTAGAGTGGCGGTCTCTTGCTGCTTGTCAGGATCACTGATAGCCAAAAGCGGACGAGCTTGGCCCGGCGTCATTTCGTGCCTGGCCAGTGATTCCAGTACTTTGTCCGGCAAAGAAAGCAATCTAACACTGTTGGCAATCGACGGGCGGCTGCGCCCAATACGATGGGCCAATTCCTCCTGGGTATAATTATATTCCTGCATCAGCCTTCGGTAAGCCATTGCCTCCTCAACCGGGTTAAGATCCTCTCTTTGCAGGTTTTCAATTAAGGCTACTTCTAACATCGTCTTTCTGTCAACAGGTTTGACCACAGCGGGCACAGCGCTCAAACCGGCCAAGCGTGCTGCCCGACAGCGTCGTTCTCCCACCACTAAAGTGAAGCTGTCACCATCTTCTTCTGGTGAAACAACAACAGCCTGCAGCACACCGTGTTCCCTAATCGAAGCAGCCAGTTCTTTTAGCTTTTCATCATTGAACTCGCTTCGCGGTTGAAAGGGGTTCGGTTTGATCCGTTCCAGTGATATTTCACTGGTTTCCACCGAGCTCTCCATAACCTCCGGAATTAATGCTCCCAGTCCCTTACCCAAACGTTTCTTTTCACTCATTACCCAAAACCTCCCGGGCTAAAGAAAGATGGAGTGATGCCCCCTTGCTGCGTGGATCATATTCCAGTATATGCTGACCATAACTGGGCGCTTCACTTAAACGAATATTGCGTGGGATAACCGTATTATAAACATAATGCTTAAAATAATTCCGTACCTCTTCGGCCACCTGCTCAGATAATTTAGTGCGTGTATCATACATGGTTAATACTACCCCTTCAATATTCAGGTTTTCGTTTAGATGCTTGCGAACAAGGTTGATGGTATTCATAAGCTGGCCCAAACCTTCCAGGGCATAGTATTCACATTGAATCGGAATCATCACACCATGCGCCGCATTCAAAGCATTTAGAGTAAGCAAACCAAGAGATGGAGGACAATCAATAATTATAAAAGAGTACTCATCAACTAGCGGTTCCAGTGCCCGTTTTAGTTTTTCTTCACGCGAAACCATTGAAACCAGCTCTATTTCTGCACCAGCCAACTGTATTGTCGCCGGAGCAACCATTAGGTTGTCCCAACGGGTCGGCACTACTATTTTCTTTAACGACAAATCATCAATCAAAGAGTTATAGATACAATAGCGTATCTCCTGTTTTGCCAGGCCAACACCACTGGTTGCATTACCCTGGGGATCTATATCAAGAAGCAGGACCCTTGCCCCTCCCTTTGCCAGTGAAGCACTGAGATTAATTGCAGTCGTAGTTTTTCCGACGCCGCCTTTTTGATTCGCAAGAGCGATTACCCGCGCCATTATATGTCTCTCCTATTCATCACTGTTATCGTTTTCCTCTTCAGCTTCGTTGTCACTCAATATTATTAGTCGCCGTTCAATGGGGCAATCCTTTTCAATTGTTATCCTGTTTCTTGTTTGATTGTAACATTTCCTTTGTCAGCCGTATATTCACTTCAATATAATCAGACTCCACTGTTTCATCAACTTCAGGGTAAAATCCCGAACTCTGTATTACCGCCACTGCTTCCCGGATTGTATTTAAAACAATGCGCATGTCTCTGATAATCGGTTTTGATCCCTTGATTTTTTCTTTGCCTTCCTTTTCTCCGTTAATCTTGTCAATTCTTTTCTCAGCCTGGCTCACCGTGAGGCCTCTTTGGCCTATTTCTTCAATAATTTTTAATTGCTGGCCTTCGGAATCAAGCCTGAGCAGAGCGCGAGCATGTCTTTCTGTCAACCCGTATTCCAGTAGTTTTGCCTGAACAGGTCCTGTCAGCTTGAGCAACCTGATTTTATTGGCGATAGTTGATTGGCTTTTTCCCAAGCGTTGAGCCAAAGTTTCCTGGGTAAAACTGAAGTTCTTCATCAAACTCACATAACCGCGGGCCTCTTCAATTATGCTCAGGTTCTCCCGCTGCAGATTTTCAATTAAAGCTGTTGTAGCCATGTCATTATCGGATAATGTTTTTACTGCAGCCGATATTTTTTTCCAACCAAGCTTACGGCAGGCCAGATACCGCCGCTCCCCGACAACAATCTGATAACCATTTCCAACACGGCGCACGACTATCGGTTGAATCAAACCGGATGTTTTTATAGATTGGGCGAGTTCGTTAATTTTTTCTTTTGAAATATCCCGACGCGGCTGAAAAGGGTTTGATTTAATTCGATCAAGATCAATGGCCAGAACTTTTTCTGTAGCCGGTTCTATTGCAGTCAACGAAATTTGTTCTTTGTGTTTTTCCGTCATTACACCAACATCCTTTTCAAAATTTCTTACCTTAATATTTTGACAGTATTCTACACTTTCCTTCAAGCATATGATTTGTTTATAAAAAATAATTGTCAGGTTTAATTAATAGGTTTACCAGCCGGCTTTCCACTTCTCCGCGGATACTTTGCAGGTGTGCTTTTAATCTTAATCAATTGATATAGTATTCTGTCTTCTCCGGACGGTAACTTGTAAAACCATACTTTATCTACTTTGCCGCCGCAAACATCAATTGCCTTTTCCGCTTCTGCAACTTCTTGCTCGCCCCGCGGCCCTTTATAAAACAAAACCCTCCCTCCAACTTTTGCCAGCGGAAGCATAATTTCTGCCAGAACTGCAGCTTCAGCAACAGCTTTACTTAAAACGAGGTCGTATTTTCCCCGGTAATACTTATTCTGCCCATAATCTTCTGCTCTACCGTTAAGCATATATACGCGCTCAAGGCCGAGTTTCCCGACTGTCTCTTTTAAAAAATTAATTTTACGCTTGTTGGAATCCATTAGATATATTATTATTTCAGGCTTACATATTTTTAGCGGAATTCCCGGCAATCCGCCTCCGCTGCCCAGATCAAGGATTTCGCTTTCGGGGGTAAAAGCGGTTACTTGCAAAGGATATAGCGAATCATATATTTGTTTTTCGATTATTCCTTCCGCAGTCTTTTCTCCTGTTAGTCTTTGTCTCTGCAATCCATCCAATAACATTATGGTGTATAGAGTTAGTTGCTCCACCTGGGAAGTTTTAACTTCAAGCTTGAGATTTTTGAGCATTTTCTCCGTTAGAACTTTCACGTGTCCGGACATTATAACCCCATTTCTCAAATCCACTATTTCCCCAGGCAAAATTCACTGAATATCTTATCGAGAAGATCTTCATTAATAGTATCACCGGTTATTTCACCCATTTTACTCCAGGCATTTTGTATTTCCAAGCTGATAATTTCTAAAGGTTGGGTCTCGACGGCCGTTATAGCATTTTCAATATTGATCAGCGCTTCATTAATAATTTCTTCGTGTCTTAGCGAAACGATCACCGGGTTTTCCATCTCCATATTTGAATCAAATAGACGATCCAACTCCACCGTCACCGCATCTTCCAAACGCTTGATCCCCTGACCTTTTATCGCAGCAGTTTCAACTATTTCCGCCCCCGGACAGCAATATTTTATTTGATCCGAAGTTAGTTTTTGTTCAAGATCGGACTTATTAATTACTACAACCAGGCCCTGATTATGCCGTTTTAGGCTGGCAAGCTCTTCATCTGTATCAGTCCACGGAGCCGAACCGTCAATAACCAATATTATTAAACAGGCCTGATCTGCTGCCGAGCGAGACAGATCTATTCCCTGTTTTTCAACTGGATCACAGGTTCCCTGTATCCCGGCGGTATCAATCAAGCGAATAGGGTAACCTCCAAGGTTCATATATCCTTCTAACAAATCACGCGTAGTCCCGGGTATTTCATGAACTATAGCTCTTTGTTGTTGAAGCAAAGCATTAAGAAGAGATGATTTTCCTACGTTTGGCTTACCAATTATAGCAACAGAAACCCCTTCCTGGTAGGCGCGGTTTCTTTCCACCCCCTGTATCAGCATCTGCAATTCTGCTTTTACTTCTTCAAGCCCCCGATCTAATGCAGCATGATCCAAATCATCAGGATCAAATTCATCCGGATAATCAAAAGAAGCCTCGAGGGGAGCCCTAAGAGTTATTAATTTCTCTCTTAATGCTTCCACCTGATTCATCAATTCACCCTGCAGTCCCCGGGCAGCCATTTTAACCGCTTCTTCGGAACGGGCCCGAATCATGTTAAGGACTGCTTCGGCCTGGCTGAGATCAATTCTGCCGTTAATAAATGCTCTTTTTGTAAACTCGCCCGGTTCAGCTAAACGGGCGCCGGCTTCCAAAACCAGTTTTTGAATAGAACGTAGGGTATAGACTCCGCTGTGACAATTGATTTCAACTATATCTTCGCGCGTATAAGTATTTGGAGCAGACATAAAAGCAACCAATACTTCATCAATCAAATTCTTCTGAAAGTCCTTAATATACCCGTAGTATAAATATCGCGGTTTAGGATATCCGGATTGATTTTTTTTGCTACAAGCAAAAACTCGGTCGACAATAGCAAAAGCACAAGGACCGCTTAGGCGAACTATCCCTATTCCGCCTTCACCAAGTGGAGTACTGATTGCAGCAATGGTCTCATTTTCCCTCACAGCGAAACCTCATTTCTTAATTTGTTTCATTAAAAAACCGCCCCGTTTTGGGGCGGCGCCTGAAATTTTGTTTAACGTGGAACAATTATTACTTTCCGGTAAGGCTCTTCCCCGGTACTGCCTGTATAAATACCCGGATAATTTTGCAAGGCAAGATGTATAATCCTTCTTTCCTGGGGGGTCATCGGTTCAAGCGCCTTCTCACATCCTTCTTCAACCACTTTTCGAGCTACATTTTTTGCAAGCTGTATCAATGTTTTCTCGCGTCTGGACCTGTAATTCTCAACATCTAGAACAATCATTTTTTTCAGTTCAGAATATTGCCTTCTGACAATCACTCCCAACAAGTATTGCAGGTCACTGAGGGTTCGTCCCCGTCGTCCGATTAACGCACCTACATCACTACCATATATTTCAGCTTTTAGTTTTTCTTCATCTTCTGTAACGATTACCCTGCCTTCAATTTTCATGTATCTCAGCAATTCTTCCAGGTATGTTTCAACAAATTCAACGGGGGTTTTAACCGGACGTACATGAACCCGGGCATTTCTTCCGCCAAGTATGCCAAATATACCCTGGTTCGGTTCCTCTTTCACTTCGACTATCGCATTGTCTTTTTTTATGCCAAGAGATGTAAGGGCTTTTTCAACAGCTTCCTCTAATGTTCTGCCTGTTGCTTCACATTCATTCATTTTTTACCCTTCCCTTTTTTCTTCTTCTTTGTTTTTCCATCCTTCAGGGCAGTCTTTTTGTCGCTGCTTCTTGCTGTCTTTTGTTCACTGCTTCCCGTTGTTATGTTTTCAACCGCGTTTACCTCTTTAGTTTTAACGTCTTGCTGATCCTTGGGTTGTGTTATCACAACCTCTTCCCCTTTTAGTCTTTCCAAATAATTTATAAACTTGTGCTGTGCTAATGAAAAAACATTATTCATAGTCCAATATATAACCAGGCCAATTGGAAAGCTGAAACTAAAGACAGTAATCATTCCCGGCATTAAGTAAAGCATCATTTTCTGACTGCTATCAGCAGGCATAGACATCTTTGAGTATAAATAAGTTGTTGCCCCGGCGATAATGGGAAACAGGTAATATATGCCATAATCAGCAAAATTTACTGTTAATTGGTTAAGTATTGTATGTTCAGCTTCACCATATATTATGGTGGGCAGGTACGTCAAATTAACAAATTCTGCAGACTGAAATAAATATGGACTAAAAACATCACCCCTGCCTTCAACTATTGTTTTGATTATGTCAGGTTCTCTTAGCAATCTGAAGATCCCGATCAAAAATGGAAACTGGACTAACAACGGCAGGCACCCGGCCAGCGGGTTCATATTATTTTCCTTCATAAATTCGCTCACTGCCTGGTTCTGCTTTTGTTTATCATCTTTATACTTTTGCTGTATTTTCTTCAATTCCGGTTGCAACTTTTGCATTCTTTTAGTGCTTTGTATCTGCTTGTTGTTTAAAGGATAAGTTATTAACTTAACCATCAAGGTGAGAATTATTATCGCTACTCCGAAGTTCGGCACATAGCTATATATAAAACCAATTATTTCGCCGAAAATTTGAGCTATATTTTCTATCATTTATTTTCCACCTTCCATTATATTACTCTACAGGGTGATAACCGCCCGGATTAAACGGGTGACATTTTAATACCCTTTTTATACCCATAATCAGACCTTTACAAAAGCCATACTTTGATACTGCCTCATAAGTGTACTGTGAGCAAGAAGGATAAAATCGGCACACCTGCGGTTTTAGAGGAGAAATAAACAGCCCGTAAAACCTGATCAGCGCCAGGCACGCTATGGTTACCGGTCGCTCTGCTGCCTTAAAGCCTTTTTCTGCAGCAACTTTCCTTTCCGGCATAGATCAAACAACTCCTTACATGCTTCTTGAAAAGAAACATCTACTGCCGGCTTTCGTGCAATCAAAATAAAATCATATCCTTTATGCAAATTAACTTCAATTTTATAAAAAGCTTCTCTGTAGATTCTTTTGATCTTATTCCGTACTACACTTTTTCCAACTTTTTTGCTGATTGAAAAACCAATACGATTAATATTTTTTCCGTTTGGGCAGTAATAAAGGACGATATTTCTAGATACCACCGTCCTGCCCTTTCTGTAGACCCTTTTAAATTCCCAGTTTTTCTTAAGCCTCAAAGATGCCTTTTGACCTTTCAAGCGCTTATTTTGTTTCTCATTTTCTTTCTTCTGTTTCTTACAACCTTTCTTCCGCCTTTAGTACTCATTCTTTTCAGAAAGCCGTGCACTCTTTTACGTTTTCTTTTTTTGGGCTGATATGTTCTTTTCATTATTATCCCTTCATTTTAGCATTCAGAATCAAAGGAAATTATACAGCAACGCAGGTAAACGTGTCAAGGCAACCATCTTACAAATAAGATAATATCTAAAGTTTGCAGCTAAATAACTTTGCTTTTATTTTAATTTTCGGCCTCTCTTTTTGTTCTTATCTTTGCAGTTACTGTGGATATCTGTTAATATATTGCACACAGCAAGAAACATGCATTACTGAACAGAGTTATTCACATTTATTGTTAATAACTTCTCTTTTATGTGAATAACCTTATTAACTCTTGCTCTTTTGGGGAGGCTTAAGCAATGAACAGTCACCTAAATGAAATATGGCAGCTTATCATTTCTGAACTGAGCAAGGAATTGAACAAGCCCAGCTTTGAAACATGGTTCAATCTGACCAAACCTTTATCTTTTGATAATAACTGCCTTGTAATCGAGGTCCCCAATGATTTTACCAAGGAATGGTTTGAAACACGATACAGCAACCAAATAGTTAGGGCAATGAAAGAAATTACAAAAGAAGATTACAAAGTCAGTTTTGTTATTGCTCCCGAGTTTGATGATAAAGAGCAAAGTGCTCTGCAAACAGATAATTTCGAACAAACCAGGACTCTTCCCCCTGATCGCCTGCCCTTCCGTCAGGGTGACGATGATTTAAAAAACAAGTACATAGCCAGTTTCAATCCACGTTATACTTTTGATTCTTTCGTTGTCGGTGCCTGCAATCGTCTTTCGCATGCTGCCTCCCAGGCAGTTGCCGAAAGCCCGGCCAGAGCATACAATCCTCTTTTTATCTATGGCGGTGTCGGCCTGGGTAAAACACACCTTCTTCATGCTATCGGCCAATACACCCTTATAAAACAAGGGTTTTCAAGGGTTTTTTATTTTTCATCAGAAAAATTTACTAATGAATTCATTAATGCAATCCGTGACAACAAAACCCTTGAATTCAGAAATAAATACCGTACCATGGATATATTGTTGATTGATGATGTGCAGTTTTTAGCCGGCAAAGAACAAACCCAGGAAGAATTTTTTCACACCTTTAATGCTCTTCACGATAATAACAGGCAGATAATCATTTCCAGCGACCGTCCTCCAAAAGAAATTCCTACTTTAGAAGATCGCTTGCGTTCACGTTTTGAATGGGGATTGATAACCGATCTGCAAACACCTGATTTAGAAACAAGAACGGCAATTTTAAGGAAAAAAGCCCTTTCCGATGGTATAGACATTCCAGATCAAGTAATCCAGTATATTGCCGAAAAAATTGTCACCAACATCCGGGAATTAGAAGGCGCACTAATCCGCATTATAGCATATGCTTCGCTTTCCGACACTCCTGTAACCCTGGAATTGACCGAAGCAGCATTACAAGACATTATTTTTACCCGCAAAAAACATATAACTATCAATACTATTATTGAAGCAACAGCAGAATGTTTTAATATTCAACCGGCAGAAATTAGATCAAAAAAACGAACTCAGAATATTGCCCTGACCAGGCAAGTGGCCATGTACCTCTGCCGTATGCTTACCGATTTATCTTTACCAAAAATTGGAGAAGAATTTGGGGGAAGAGATCACACCACTGTTTTACATGCCTTTAATAAAATAGAGGTCATGGTAACCAATGATAGAGATTTTAAGCACCGTCTTGAATTAATTAAGAATAGTATACTGGATAATTCCTGAATAACCTGTTGATTAGTTGTGTGCTTTCCATCCTTTTATTATTATGCACTACTAAATCAATCTTTAAACAACCATTTTAATAACTTATCCACATTTTTTCTTTTAATGATATAATTATTCCAGCTTGATGTATAAACTTTTTTTTAGACAAAATCAACTTATCAACACTATACACAGTTCTTATTACTATGACGGTTTATATATATATTATAAATATTTTCTTTGCCTTGTGTAAAAATATTTTGATCGAGATCTAGATAAGGGAGGTTTGGTGTATCATGCAAATAATCACTAATACGAACCAATTATTTAATTGTCTTGAAATAGCTGAAAAAGCTTTACCGGTTCGTTCATCTGTTCCCACAATAAATAATATTCTTTTTGAAGTGGATGAAAATAATCTCATATTTTCTTCTACTAATTTAGAAATGGTGATTACAGTAACTATGAAGCATAATAATATTGAAAGCGGAAAAATACTGTTACCTCCCAAAGTTGTTGATATAATGCGCTACTTTCCGGTCCCTGAGGTTAATATTGATATAAACTGGGAGAATTATCGCATAGATATATTTGGTGGTTCTGCACATTTTAGTCTCATCGGCGCAGATGCCCGGGATTATCCGGTTGATTCTTTTGGCCAGGTAGATAAAAGCAGTAGTTTTAATATAGAGCAACAAAAGCTTAAAAATATACTAAAATCTGTGATTTTTGCCGCTTCTTCAGAAGAAACCCGCCCGGCTTTTAACGGGATATTTTTTTCATTTACTGATAATAAGTTGACTCTTACAGCCTCAGATACATACCGGCTGGTTGTAAAAGAGATGATGAATGATAGATGGTCTTTTGAAGATAAGAACTGTCTTGTTCCAGCCAGGGTGATGAGAGAGCTTTTAAGGATCATTGGTGATAGTGATCAAGAGGTTGTTTTAGGAATTGATAATAAATATATAGCTTTTAATTTTGAAGGGATTAATTTTATCTCCCGGCTTCTTGAAGAAAAATATCCTGATGTTAGCGGGGTTATTCCAAAAGCTTATAAAACAAGAGTAGTGTTTGATAGAAAAATGCTGGAAGATGTAATAAGCCGCGCTGCCCTGCTTGCAGAAGGAAAAAACCAGGCAGTTAATCTGATAATAAATAATAGCCAATTGGAAGCAAAGGTTTCGGCCCAGGAAGGCAGTATGGAAGAATTAATACCTGTAAAGCAGGATGGAGAAGATATAGATTTACACGTTAATAGCCGTTTCGTTCTTGATATATTAAAAATTATGGAAGATAAAGAAATGATTATTGATTTTCACGGAAATGATGGCCCGTTGATATTCAGGTTGCTTGATGATCACACGTATCTATATTTAGTCCTGCCCATTAAAAAAGTAACTGATCTTTAGCGGAGGTTGTTTATTGTATTACCTTGATCACTTGTCAATTGAGGGATTTAGGAATTACCAGCATCAAAAATTGCGGTTTCATCCCTGTCTTAATATATTGGTTGGTGAAAATGCTCAAGGTAAAACAAACCTGCTTGAATCTATTTTCTACCTGTCAGTTAACCGTTCATTTAGAACCAGGAAGGATCACGAATTAGTTAATTTTAAAAGCCCTTTTTTTGTTTTGAAAGGTTCTTTTATAAAAGATGAGTTTAAACATCAAATACAAGTAAATTATCAGCAAAACAACCGCTTGAAAGTCATGGTGAATAATAATCATGTAAACCGTTATGATCTGATGCAAAATTATCCAGTAGTGGTTTTCAGTCCCGATGATCTGCAAATAATCAGTGATGGCCCTTCTATCCGCAGGCGTTTTATAAATCTTGAAGCTTCAAGATTAAATCCCACCTATTTAAAAGAATTAAGAGATTATCAGCGGGTTTTAAACCAGCGTAACCATGTACTAAAAGAAAAGAAAAGCAAAGCTGAGATCATTGATCAGCTTACACCGTGGGATCATCCTTTAACCACGCTGGGGGTTAAACTTATCCGGACAAGGATAGAAATTATAAAGGATTTAGAAAAAGAAGCGCAGCATTTTTTCAACAAAATTACTTTATCCAGTGAAAGTCTTGCTTTAGATTATGCAAGCACTATACAATATATTCCTGATGCAGAAGAAATGAGGAAGCAATACTATCAAAAGCTTATGGTCCTGCGTGATCAGGAATTGAAACGTTTTTCAACATTGATCGGCCCTCATCTTGATGATATAAAAATATTTATTAATGGTAATGATGCGAGGCGCTTTTCTTCACAAGGTCAAAAGAGAACTGCTGCTCTCGCATTGAAAATGGGAGAAGTAAGCTTATTTAAACAAAATAACAACCTTTCTCCAATTATTCTTTTGGATGATGTTTTTTCAGAATTAGATTCCGAAAGAAAGGCGCATCTGCTTGATTTTATCAGTGCTAATGCAGGACAATGTATTATCACCACTGCTGTTGACTTGAGTAAATTGATGCAGAATTTGAGTAAAGAACATAAATTGTTATTTGTTCACCAGGGGAGTATTATTGATGAAACCATTAGGGCCGGTTATTGAAACTATACTACGCCGTCATAACTTGTGGCAAGCTTACCAGCAACATCTTGTAGTCGAAAACTGGTTTATTATTGTCGGCTCTGAGCTTGGTGAGGTAACCAGGGCAGAAAAAATATCAAAAGGTGTGCTATTTGTTGTGGTAAAAGATTCAGTATGGGCCTATCACTTATCGATGCTAAAGCCGCAGCTTGTCGCTAAATTGAATAATTATGCAGGGAAAAAAGTAGTAAAAGATATTTTTTTTCAAATTGGTGAACTGGAAAAGAAGGAATACTGATATTTATATGTAACTAGTTATTCAGTAAAATCAATGTCAGCGGGTGACAACTGATCAGGCATTGAATTAATAAATTTAATCTATTGGGAAAACTAGGGGGTTTTTGATGTTTTTGCATATCGGCAACTCTAAAATTGTTTTTAACCATGAGTTAATTGGCATTTTTAATATCGACCCGCTAGCCGGAACCGTCAACAACAACTTTTTGGAGACTGCCTGCTGTGATGCGTTAAACATTCTTTATGGACATGACCAGCCGAAGTCTTTCATTGTCACCAGAAACGAAGTGTATATGTCACCTATTTCTCCACTTACCCTTTCCAAACGCCATGCTTCTTTCCGGTAAAAAAGGACCCTGTGGGAACATACCTACTTTCCTAAAATATGTTATAATTAACTAGGTTAGTGTTTTTTGTGCTGTTTACTTTTTAACAAGAGGTGGAGAATGTCCAAAAACGAAAATAATCACGATTACAACGCCGAGCATATTCAGGTTTTAGAAGGGCTTGAAGCGGTAAGACTCCGTCCGAGCATGTATATTGGTTCAACTTCCAGCCGCGGCCTTCATCATCTTTTGTTTGAAGTGGTAGATAATAGTATTGATGAAGTTTCAGCAGGTTATTGTAAAAAGATAAGTGTAATTATTAATAAGGATAACAGCGCGACAGTTATTGATGATGGCCGGGGAATTCCGGTTGAAAATCATCCCCAGGAGAATCGCCCTGCTGTGGAAGTAGTTCTCACTACACTTCATGCCGGTGGTAAATTTGGCGGAGACAGCTATAAAGTTGCCGGCGGTCTTCATGGAGTGGGAATTTCTGTAGTTAACGCTTTGGCGGAATGGTTAGAGGTGGAAGTCTATAGAAATGGAATAAAATATACGCAGCGATATGAAAAAGGCATGAAAATCACCCCGATAAAAGAGTCTGGTGAGGTTAAGAGAACAGGAACAAAGATTACCTTCCGGGCGGATAATACCATATTTGATAAGGTTGAGTTTGAAAATGATTTGATTGTTCAACGCCTTCGCGAGCTCGCCTTTCTCAATAAAGGCACTAAAATTGTTTTTAAAGATATGCGCAGTGGTCAGGAAGAAAACTTTAAATATGATGGTGGAATAATTCAATATGTTTCTTATCTTAATCAGGGTAAAGAAACGGTACCCGGTAAACCAATTTATATACAGCAGGAGATAAAAGACCTGGAAGTTGAGCTGGCCTTGCAGTATCACGCAGGGTATGCAGAAGTGATTTACTCATACGCAAACAATATTCATACCCACGAAGGGGGCACACATGAATATGGTTTTAAAATATCATTAACCCGATTAATTAATGATTTTTCACGTAAATTTGGTTTACTTAAAGATAATCAAAGTAATCTTTCCGGGGAAGACATCAGAGAAGGGCTGGTTGCTGTTTTGAGTGTTAAGTTGATGGATCCCCAGTTTGAAGGGCAAACTAAAACCAAGCTGGGCAACAGTGATGTGCGCAGTATTGTTGATAACATATGTTATGAAGGAGTAGAAGCTTATTTAGAACAAAATCCGGCTGTCGCCAGGCGAATTACGGAAAAAGCAATCCGGGCCTCCCGGGCCCGGGAAGCTGCACGCAAAGCAAGAGAATTGACCAGGCGCAAAAGTGCTTTGGAAATCACCAATCTTCCGGGCAAATTGGCCGATTGTACTTCCAAGGATCCCGGTGAAAGCGAACTGTTCCTGGTAGAGGGTGATTCTGCCGGTGGTTCCGCTAAGCAGGGTCGCGACCGTCAGTTCCAGGCTATTTTGCCGTTACGGGGTAAAATTATCAATGTAGAAAAAGCCAGGCTGGATAAAATTCTGGCCAACGAAGAAATCAGGACCCTGATAACCGCCCTTGGAACCGGGATTGAAAGTGAATTTGACATTCAACGCGCCCGGTACCAGAAAATTATTATCATGACCGATGCCGATGTGGATGGTTCACATATTCGGGTGCTGCTCTTAACCTTCTTTTACCGATTTATGCATCAGCTAATAGACAGCGGGTTTATCTATATTGCCCAACCACCGCTTTACAAAGTGAAGAGGGGCAAAAACAAAGAAGAATATCTTTTCCGCGAAGAAGAACTACAAAAGCTTCTCAGTGGCTGGGACCGTGAAGGTGGTCTTCAGATGCAGCGATATAAAGGCCTCGGTGAAATGAACCCTGAACAACTTTGGGAGACCACCATGAATCCCGATTCAAGAATTGTTAAACGCGTAGAGCTTCTTGACGCTATTCAGGCCAATAATATTTTTGGCATACTTATGGGCGATAAAGTAGAACCGCGCCGTATTTTTATTGAAGATAATGCCCGCCAAGTTCAAAATCTCGATATTTAGTTTTCATGTTTAAGCTTATAAAACAAGCATAACCATTTGTTCACGTGGAAACTGAAAATAAGATTGCCCCCTAATCAGTACGGCAAACTTTTATTTGATTATCTCCGTTTTTTTACTTAACCCTTTGGACCGTATTGTGTTTTACTGCCAGGCAGCAAATTATGTTCAAATAATACCGCCTCTTTGTTCGCGTCAGTATCTTTTCTGATCAACTGAAATGTGTTAAACTTTAAATATTGTTTTACTTTCCGAGCATATAATTGCAGCAATTTAAGAAAAAGGAGAAAAAATGGCCGATAGACAAAGTGTTGTCCCGGTAAACATTTATGATGAAGTTAAAGTTTCTTTCCTTGACTATGCGATGAGCGTTATCGTCAGCAGGGCGCTGCCCGATGTGCGTGACGGCTTAAAACCGGTTCATCGCCGTATTCTTTATGCTATGTCTGAGATGGGCTCGACACATGATAAGCCTTATCGAAAATCGGCCAGGATTGTCGGTGAGGTCTTAGGCAAGTATCATCCCCATGGTGATGTCGCCCTCTACGATACCCTGGTTCGCCTGGCCCAGAATTTTTCGACGCGTTACCCTCTTGTCGACGGCCATGGTAACTTTGGTTCGCAGGACGGTGATTCTGCAGCAGCGATGCGCTATACCGAAGCGCGACTTTCTGCTATTGCCGGCGAGCTGCTTACCGATTTGCAAAAAGAAACCGTTGATTTTCAGCCAAACTTTGATGAAAGCTTACAAGAACCGTCTGTTTTACCTTCACGGTTTCCAAATCTTTTAGCTAACGGTTCTTCAGGTATTGCTGTCGGCATGGCCACCAATATCCCACCTCATAACCTTAATGAACTGATTGAAGCAATACGTTACCTGATCTCTTATCCGGAAGCTTCGGTTCAAGATTTGCTGCAATTTGTCAAAGGTCCGGATTTCCCCACCGGTGGTATTATTGTCGGTGATGAAGGGATCAACTCTGCTTATACGACCGGTCGTGGAATCATCAAACTAAGGGGTCTTGTCCAGGTGGAGAAGAAAGACAAGGTCCGGAACCAGCTCGTAATCAGTGAAGTTCCCTATCAGCAGAATAAGGCTAAATTGGTCGAAAAAATTGCTGAAATAGTTAAAGAACGCAAAATGGAAGGTATTACCGATTTGCGCGATGAATCCGATCGTTCCGGCTTGCGCGTCGTTATAGAGATCAAAAATGACTACGATCCAAAGGTTATTATCAACCAACTTTATAAATTCACCTCCTTACAGCAGACTTATGGAATAATTCTGCTTGCCCTGGTCGACGGCCAACCACAGGTTTTGGACTTAAAGCAAATGTTGGTCCATTACCTTGAACATCAGAAAGATGTAATCAGGCGCAGATCCCAGTTTGACTTGAGGCGGGCTGAAGAAAGGCTGCATATAGTTGACGGATTACTAATTGCCCTGGACCGTCTTGATGAGGTTATTGCCCTTATACGGGCTTCAAAAGATGTGCAAACAGCGCGGGAAGGCTTGATGGGCATGCTGAATATATCGGAAAAACAGGCCCAGGCTATTCTCGACATGCGCCTGCAGCGCTTAACCCAACTCGAAATCTCTAAGTTGTCGGAAGAAAAGCAGCAGCTGACAGATAAAATTGCCTTTTTGCAGCGGGTCTTGGAGGATGATTCCCTGGTAATGGACATAATCCGCGATGAACTGGCCGTAATTCAGGATAAACATGCTGATGATAGAAGGACCCAGATTGTTGCTGATGAGGGAGATGTGGTTTTAACCGATTTAATCTTTCAGGAAGACGTGGTGGTTACCCTTACTGACCAGGGCTATATCAAGAGATTGCCTTTGACTACTTACCGCAGTCAGCATCGGGGCGGCAGAGGTGTTCTTGGTATGCAGACCCGCGAAAATGATCGCGTGGAGCAGTGCCATATAGCTTCCACTCATGATAAACTGCTTTGTTTCAGCAACCGGGGCAAGGTTTACCTTCTTCAGATCCACGAAATACCGGAATCGGGGCGGCAATCCCGGGGAACAGCCCTGGTTAACCTGCTTCCCCTTCAAGAAAATGAATATATAACTGCTACTTTGCCGATAGATCAATTCAGTGATGACCGTTTTCTATTAATGGTTACTGCGCATGGGATTATCAAAAAAACTTCCCTGAAGGAGTACAGAAATACTCGAAAAAGCGGCCTTACTGCCCTGAACCTGTCGCCTGAAGATGAATTGATGGCTGTAAAAATGACTGACGGTCAGAAAGAGGTGATCGTCGGAACAAGCGCCGGTTTGTTTGTTCGCTTTCCCGAAACCCAGGTTAGAACGATAGGGCGTGCGGCCAGAGGGGTTAAAGCAGTTACTCTTGGTCCGGAGGACAGAGTGATTGGCGCTGATTTGGTAACCGTTGATCAACAACTGCTCATTGCTTCGGCCAAAGGTTACGGTAAAAGGGTTGCTGTTAGTGAGTTCAGCGCTCACCGCCGTGGAGGTAAGGGTATGCTTGGCATGAGAACCACCTCCAAGAGCGGCCCACTGGCAATTTTTATTGTTTTAAGCGGGAGAGAAGAAGAATTCATGATAGTTACGGCCCGGGGAGTAGTAAACCGGCAAAAAATTGATCGGGTTTCGCTGATGGGCCGTTATGCTCGCGGGGTAACTCTGATTAGATTGGACAAAGAAGACCGGATTGTGAACCTGCTCGGGTTGGAATAGTTAATGCAAAGGGCAATGCAGAACGGAGGAAGCCTGTGACTGAAAAAAGTAAAGTTAATATAACCGACACTTCACTGCGTGACGCTCATCAATCATTGCTGGCGACGCGAATGCGCCTTGTGGAGATGCTTCCGATCATTGAATTGATGGATCGGGTGGGCTACCACTCGCTTGAGGTGTGGGGAGGGGCAACATTTGATTCATGCATGCGTTTTCTCGATGAAGATCCCTGGGAACGTCTACGCCAACTGCGACAGGGTTTGAAGAACACTAGTTTGCAGATGCTGCTGCGTGGTCAAAATATAGTTGGTTATCGCCATTATCCCGACGATGTACTGGTTGAATTTATTAAAAAAGCAGTGGCTAACGGTATTGATATAATTCGCATTTTTGATGCGTTAAATGATCTGCGTAACATGGAAAAGTCAATTTATGCCACTAAAAATGAAGGTGTTCATGCCCAGGGCACAATCAGTTACACGATCAGCCCTTTTCATAATATCGATTACTTCGTGCAGGTTGGCCACGATCTTAAGAATATGGGTTCCGATTCGCTCTGTATTAAAGATATGGCTGGATTGATTTCACCATACGATGCGTTTGAACTTGTCGGTCGTCTGAAAAACGAAGTTGGGCTGCCTGTGCAAATGCACTGCCATTATACAAGCGGAATGGCTTCCATGGCTTATCTGAAGGCAGTGGAAGCGGGTGTCGATGTTATTGATACTGCGACTGCGCCCCTGGCCATGGGAACAAGCCAACCGGCTACCGACAGCATGGTTGCCGCTTTTCAGGGGACCCCCTATGATACCGGACTGGACTTAGAACTGTTGACGCAAGTGAGCGAACACTTTAAGGAAATCAGCTGTGGTTATGAAATCCCCAGAGAGGTTATGGGGGTTGACACCAATGTGCTTAAATACCAGATACCGGGTGGCATGATTTCCAACCTTGCTTCACAGTTGGCAGAGCAGAAAGCGACTCATTTGCTCAAAGAGGTCCTTGATGAAGTGCCCAGGGTCCGGGCTGACCTGGGTTATCCACCGCTGGTAACCCCAAGCAGCCAGATTGTCGGAACTCAGGCAGTTGTAAATGTACTGAGCGGGGAACGCTATAAGATGGTCTTAACCGAGGTCAAGAATTATATGCGTGGTCTATACGGCAAACCGCCCGGGGAAACCAGCCCTGATCTGCAAAAAATAGTTCTCAAAGATGAAAAACCGATCACCGGGCGACCGGCAGATCTCTTGAAGCCGCAGTTGGAAGAAGCAAAAAAGGAAATTGCTGAATATATCGAGCATGAAGAAGACGTGCTTTCATATATTATTTTTCCCAGTGTCGCCCTTGATTTTTTCAAAAGGCGCAAAGGATTGCTTCCACCCCTGGAATTGAAAGATGGTTGCGCTACCGGCAATGCGGTGAACCATAAAAACGACGGCAAAAATAAAACCCAAAACAATCTGCAGCTAAATTTGCTTTTCCATGTCGATGAAAGCTTAATCTGGTTTGATGAAAACAATCTAGTTTACCCTGTGGCCTAAATAAAACTTCCAAACTTGCGTGTTGACACTCCGGATAAGGGGAGCTATAATATTACACAATCTGTTACTTTACAGGCTGAGAAGGACAGGAGTAAGCAATATCCTTTTTCAGAGAGCCGGGTCTGCTGCAAACCGGTAAAGTATATTGCTGAACGTCGGTCCGGAGCCTTCCGGTTGAAATATCAGTAGACCGGAACGGGTTGATACCGTTACCAAAATCACTGAGTCAGAGCACCTTTGAGTATTAAGAAAGGGCAAGCACATAAAAAGGGTGGTACCGCGGAGGAAGTCCCTTCGCCCCTTTGGGCGAAGGGTTTTTTATATCCTTACACATTTCAATCACGAGAAGGGGCGATGCAGATGAGTCGGGTAATCTATATGAATGGCAAACTGGTGCCGGAAAAAGAGGCTGTAGTCTCTGTTTTTGATCACGGCTTCCTTTATGGCGATGGCGTTTTTGAAGGAATCAGGGCTTATCACGGTCGGATATTTAAGTTAGAGGAGCATGTAAAGAGGTTATTTGAATCAGCCCATTCGATAATGCTGCCCATTCCCGGTGACCATGATCACATGGTCAGGGCGGTGGTTGATACGGTCAACGCCAATAACCTGAATGATGCTTACATAAGGATAGTTGTTTCCCGCGGAGTTGGCGATCTGGGTTTGGACCCTCAAAAGTGTAAGGAATCCCAGGTGGTTATTATCGCTGATAAAATTAAGCTTTTTCCGGAGGAATTATACGAAAAAGGGTTAAGCGTTGTAACTGTTGCCACTCGCCGCAATAGTGCCGATGCTCTCGATCCGAAAATTAAGTCATTAAATTACCTGAACAACATTCTGGTTAAACTGGAGGCCAACCGGGCCGGGGTTCTCGAAGCTTTGATGATGACAGGCCAGGGTTACATCTGTGAAGGCTCCGGGGACAATATTTTCATATATAAGAAGGGCAAACTCATTACCCCGCCACCTTATCTGGGTATCTTGGAAGGGATCACCAGGGAAACCATTCTTCAGCTGGCCCGCCAGGAAGAAATCCAGATCGATGAAGCTCCTTTTACCCGCCACGATCTTTATGTGGCCGAAGAATGTTTCCTGACCGGCACGGCAGCAGAGGTGATCCCGGTAACCGAGGTGGACAGGCGCATTATCGGCAGCGGCAAGCCGGGCCCGATTACCCGCCGCCTGATGGAGCGCTTCCAAGCGCTCACCCGCAAAGAAGGGTTTTCGTTGCATTAAATAAGAGTGAAATTAATGGTTTTTAGCTATTTAGTTCCAACTATTAGTTCCAACTAATCGAAGGGAGGCACACCATGCGCAGTCATAAAGTAACCAGGGGCCTTGACCGGGCGCCGCACCGTTCATTGTTTAGAGCGGCCGGGTTTCACCCTGTAGAACTTGAACAACCGTTGATTGGAATTATTAACTCAGCCAATGAAATAGTCCCCGGCCATGTGCACCTGGATGTTGTTGCCGGTGCCGTTAAGGCAGGCGTAAGAATGGGTGGTGGTACCCCAATCGAATTTTCGACGATTGCCATTTGCGATGGGATTGCCATGAATCATACCGGTATGCATTATTCGCTGGCCAGTCGGGAGGTTGTGGCCGATAGTATTGAACTAATGGTAGAGGCACACTGTTTTGATGCGCTGGTGTTTATTACAAACTGCGACAAAATAACCCCGGGCATGATGATGGCGGCGGCAAGGCTGAACCTGCCGGCAATTATGGTCAGTGGGGGGCCGATGCTTGCCGGTGAGCATGAGGGAAAAAAAATTGATTTAAGCAAGCTTTTCGAAGGCGTCGGAGCTGTCCGGGGCGGTCGAATTTCAGAAGAAGAACTTGAAGATATGGCTCTCAAGGCTTGTCCGGGCTGTGGATCATGTGCCGGTATGTTTACCGCCAATTCAATGAACTGCATGGCTGAAGCCCTGGGACTGGCTCTGCCCGGAAATGGAACCATACCTGCTGTCAGCGCCGAACGGACGATATTAGCTAAGGAAGCGGGACGGCAGATCATGAACTTGTTGCGGGAAGGAACTACTATTAACAAAATATTAGTGGCCGAAGCGTTTGAAAATGCCCTGGCTGTAGACATGGCGCTTGGTTGTTCGACAAACACATTGCTGCATCTGACAGCGCTTGCTCATGAATGCGGTTTCAGGCTCGATCTTAACCGTGTTAATGAGGTTAGCAGGCGAACACCCCAGCTTTGCCTGCTCAGCCCGGCCGGCCCTGATCATATCGAAGACCTGGGAAGGGATGGTGGTGTTCCGGCAGTAATGAAAGAGTTAATGCAAGCTGACTTAATTAAGGCCGGCTTGATTACGGTGACGGGTAAAACTGTGGCAGAAAATGTTTCCGGCGCGAAAATAACCGGCCACTCCGTGATCCATAGCGTTAAAGATCCGTACAGAGCGCAAGGTGGTCTGGCCGTGCTCTTCGGCAGCCTGGCCCCTGATGGCGCGGTTGTTAAGCAGGGAGCGGTATCTTCATCTATGCAGCGTTTCGAAGGCCGGGCCAGAGTATTTGACAGTGAAGAAGATGCTGTTGAAGCAATCAATAACGGTTTGATTACAGCAGGGAGCATCATAATTATCCGTTACGAAGGACCGCGCGGCGGCCCTGGCATGCGTGAAATGCTGGCGCCGACATCGGTTTTGGCCGGAATGGGTCTTGATGACAAGGTGGCCCTGATCACCGATGGCCGCTTTTCCGGAGCGACAAGAGGCGCATCGATTGGCCATGTATCTCCTGAAGCCGCCTTTGGAGGGCCAATTGCCCTGGTCCGGGACGGGGATCTTATTGCTATAGACATTCCCGGACATTCATTAGTTTTAAAAGTATCTGAAGAGGAATTGATCAAGCGCCGCGAGGCCTGGCGAAAGCCGGAGCCAAAAATTAACCGGGGTTACTTAAAACGTTATGCCTGCCAGGTGTCTTCGGCGGCAAGCGGCGCCGTACTGGATCAGAACGCAGTTAAAGAAACAGGTGATTGGACATGAAAAAAAAGATGACTAAAGGTTCGGCAATCATTTTGTACGCATTGAAAGAAGAAGGGGTCGAGATTGTTTTCGGTTACCCCGGGGGAGCAGTTTTGCCCCTTTATGATCGGCTGTTTGATTCATCTATAAAACATCTCCTGGTCCGGCATGAACAGGCAGCCGTCCATGCAGCTGACGGCTATGCGCGGGTAACCGGTCGGCCGGGAGTGGTTTTCGCCACGTCCGGTCCGGGAGCGACAAACCTGGTAACCGGTATTACCAATGCCTTCATGGATTCAGTGCCCCTTGTTCTGATTACCGGTCAGGTACCCAGCGCTTTTATCGGCACCGATGCTTTCCAGGAAGCCGATATTACCGGTATTACCATGCCGGTAACCAAGCATAGTTACCTGGTAAAAAATGCTGAACAACTTTCCGGCATCCTGGCGGAAGCATTTTATATCGCTTCGACCGGGCGCCGCGGACCGGTTTTAGTCGATGTTCCAAAGGATGTTTTTGATCAGGAAGCACCATATTTTTATAACATAAAGTGTGAAATACCGGGCTATAATCCTACCTATAACGGACACCTCGGCCAGATTAGCCGGGCCGTTAAGGCGATCAGGGACGCTAAAAGACCGGTTATCTTCGGCGGTGGGGGTTTAATCAGGTCGGCGGCATCAGGTGTCTTGCGAGAGTTTGCTGAAAAAGCACGCATCCCGGTAATCCTATCACTGATGGGTCTGGGCGCTTACCCGGGGGACAGAGATTTATTTTTGGGCATGCCCGGCATGCATGGCAGCATAACTGCCAATTATGCCCTGAGTGAGGCAGACCTGATTATTGGCACCGGGGTGCGCTTTGATGATCGGGTAACCGGTAAACTCGAGTCCTTCGCTAATAATGCTAAAATAATACACATTGACATTGATCCCGCAGAAATTGGTAAAAATGTTAAAATAGACATTCCTATTGTCGGTGATGTAAGGATAGTTTTGGAAGCGCTTTTACAAAAACTTAAACCGGGGCATACTAACGATTGGTTGACGCAGATCGAAAACTGGCAAAAACAAAACCCCATGTCCGGTGGCCTAAAGAGTTCAGGCAGGGCTATAAAGCCCCAGTTTGTAATCAGAGAGCTAAGCAGGTTAAGTGAAGAAAAAACTATTGTTGCCACCGATGTAGGACAGCACCAGATGTGGACCGCCCAGCATTTTATCATTCGTGAACCATGTGCTTTTTTAACATCCGGAGGGCTGGGGACGATGGGCTATGGTTTCCCGGCCGCTATCGGCGCCAAGTTGGCTGCCCCGGAAAGCAGGGTTATTTGTATAACCGGTGACGGCAGTTTTCAGATGAACATCCAGGAGTTGGCTACGGCGGTAAATAACCGGCTCGACATGATCATAGCCGTAATCAATAACGGCTTTTTGGGTATGGTTCGACAATGGCAGGATATGTTTTACGATAAACGCTATTCACACACTGCTTTAGAAGGCAACCCCGATTTTGTGCTGTTGGCTGAAGCTTACGGAGCGAGAGGCCTGCGTGCCAAGGATGAAAAGGAAGCTACTGAGGCAATTAAACAGGCCATGAGCGAAAAAGGACCGGTGGTGATTGATTTTGTCGTTGAGCCTGAAGAAAATGTTTATCCGATGGTAGCGCCCAATTGTCCCATAAACGATATTATAATCGGGGGTGACCAGTCATGAAACACGTCCTCGCTGTGCTGGTTGAAGATAAACCGGGTGTACTGACCCGGGTAGCCGGCTTATTTAGCCGACGGGGCTTTAATATTGATAACCTTGCGGTGGGTGAAACGATTACTCCCGGCATTTCCCGCATGACCATCACTGTTGATGGCAGTGAAACAATTGTTGAACAGGTTGTCAAACAACTGAATAAACTGATTAATGTGATCAAGGTCAGCAATCTTTCCGAAGAACCGTCGGTTATGCGGGAATTGATGTTGATCAAAGTCAATGCTGAAGTAGGTAATCGAAGTGATATCCAACAGGTTGTAGAAACTTTCCGGGGAAAAGTAATCGATGTTTCTCCAGATTCGATGATCATCGAAATAACCGGTAACGAAGAAAAAATGGAAGCGATCAAACTGCTGCTACAACACTTTGGCATTAAAGAAATTGTCAGGACAGGTAAGATTGCATTGCTGCGCGGCTCCCAAATAACCAAAGAGATCTAACAAACAACTAAACAGAAAGAAGGCACAGCATGTATAATAATTGTGGATCGACGATGGCAGAGAAAATACTTGCCTCTAAAGCCGGCAGAGATAAGGTGGTACCCGGAAATCTGATTATAGCTAAGGTCGACCTGGCTCTAGGTAACGATATTACTGCTCCCGTGGCCATCAGGGAGTTTGAACGTTTCGGTGTGGAACAGGTTTTTGATCCGGAGAAAATTGTTTTTGTCCCCGATCACTTCACTCCCAATAAAGATATTGCCGCTGCTGAACAGGCAGTGATCATGCGCCGCTTTGCTGAAAAATATAATCTTAAACATTACTATGAAGTTGGCAGAATGGGTATTGAACATGCTCTTCTGCCAGAACAGGGACTGGTTCGTCCCGGCGAGTTAATTATTGGCGCAGATTCCCATACCTGTACTTATGGGGCCCTGGGTGCCTTCTCCACCGGGGTGGGCAGTACCGATCTGGCAGCGGCAATGGTTCTCGGCGAGGCCTGGTTCAAGGTTCCTTCGACCATGCGTTTTGAGTATAACGGCCCTCTTCCCTGCTGGGTAGGCGGTAAAGACCTGATTTTATATACTATTGGTCAAATTGGCGTAGAAGGAGCCCGTTACCGGGCTATGGAATTTACCGGATCGGCCATTTCAAATCTTTCCATAGAGGGGCGCCTGACCATGGCTAATATGGCTGTGGAAGCAGGCGGCAAATGTGGTTATATGCAGCCGGACGAAAAAACATTTAACTACCTGGAAGGCCGGGTAAACGAACCTTATCAACCCGTTTACAGTGATGATGATGCTTGCTATGAGCGAGTATTCAACTTTGATGTGTCTGCCCTTGAACCACAAGTTGCTTTTCCATCATCGCCAGACAATGTTCGTCCTGTATCGGAAGCATCAGGAATAGACATTCAACAGGTAGTTATCGGTTCCTGTACCAATGGGCGTATTGAAGATTTAAGGATTGCAGCCTCTGTAATTAAAGATAAACGGATAAACCCGGGAGTCAGGATGCTGGTTATTCCGGCAACCCAGCTTATTTATCGCCAGGCCTTGGAAGAAGGCTTACTGACAACCTTCATTGATGCCGAAGGAGTGGTTAGTACTCCAACCTGTGGGCCCTGCCTGGGAGGGCATATGGGCATTTTGGCCCGCGGTGAAAGGGCCCTGGCTACCACAAACCGTAATTTTGTCGGCCGCATGGGTCATCCTGAAAGTGAGGTTTATCTTTCCAGTCCGGCAGTAGCTGCAGCCTCAGCGGTTGCCGGCAAAATAGTTCATCCGGAGGAGGTCGTGTAATGTTATTTCAGGGAAAAGCATGGATTTTCGGTGACAATATCGATACCGATGCGATTATTTCCGCCCGTTATTTGAGCAGCGTTGATCCCCGGGAATTGGCCAAACACTTAATGGAAGATATCAAGCCTGGATTTGCCGATCTTGTTAAAACCGGAGATATTCTTGTTGCCGGAAATAATTTCGGCTGCGGCAGTTCCCGTGAACATGCTCCCCTGGCTATAAAAGGGGCCGGCGTTTCCTGTGTGATTGCTCGCAGTTTTGCCCGCATTTTTTATCGCAACGCGATCAATATCGGCCTGCCTATCCTTGAGTGTCACGAAAATATGTCAAGCGTTAAGTCAGGCTCAGATCAGTTACAGGTGAACCTTGCGCAAGGCTTAATTACTCATCTACAAAGTGGTTATACTTATAAGGCTGAGCCCTTCCCTCCTTTTATGCGGGAAATTATAAGCTGCGGCGGATTGGTTGAGTATGTGAAAGCCCGTGTTAACCCCCCTGAATAAAGGCCATTTTATGTTTGCATTTTTTTTGCGATAATGATAGGGTGTATACATCGACAATCCGTTGATAATGCATCTGCCTGGCTGTGATTTTGGGTCGGGTGATATCGAGGAGGCCTACGCATGAAAAAGTACACCAGCGAAAATATTCGCAATGTAGCATTAATATCCCACGGCAGTGCCGGCAAAACTTCTCTTACCGAAGCGCTGCTTTTTACGTCCGGGACGATTAACCGGCAGGGAAAAATTGAAACAGGGAACACCACCACAGACTATGATCCCGACGAAATCAAGAAACAGGTTACCATAAATGTTGGTTTGGCCCCCCTGGAATGGGATGATATCAAGATTAACCTGCTAGACACACCAGGTTATTTTGATTTTATTGGAGACGTTCTCGGAGCTTTGCGTGTTGCTGACAGTGTTGTTACAGTAGTATGCGCAGTTTCCGGTGTTGAAGTTGGCACTGAAAAAGTATGGGGCTATGCCGATGATTTCGGACTGCCCCGCCTGGTGGTAATCAATAAGCTGGATCGTGAAAATGCTGATTATGAAGGCGCCCTGGAGCAGTTAAGAAATAACTTTGGTTACTCTGTAGCTCCCGTACAAATGCCGATTGGCCGGGAAGCTGATTTTCAAGGAGTCGTCGATTTAATAAAGCAGAAGGCGCTCTTGTTTTCTGAGGACGGAATGAAAGTTAAAGAAGCAGATGTACCTGAAGACTTAGTGGCGCAGGTTCAGGAATTACGTGAAAAACTGGTTGAAACTATTGCCGAGGCGGACGATGTTCTTTTGGAAAAGTATCTTGAAGGTGAAGGATTAAGTGATGATGAACTCAATAAAGGTTTGCGCCATGGAGTGCTTCAAGGTAAAATAATCCCCGTTCTTTGTTGTGCCGCTACAAAAAATTTCGGCACGCAGCCTTTACTCGACTTAATCAAGCGTTATCTGCCCAATCCATTAGACCAGGAAGATATCAAAGGCTATAAGCCGGGAGGCAGCGAAGAAGTTACCCGCAAACTGAGCGAGGATCAGCCGCTTTCTGCTTTCGTTTTCAAGACCCTGGCCGACCCGTATGTCGGGCGGATTAATTACTTCCGGGTCTACTCTGGAAAGATTGAGCCTGACAGTCAGATTTATAACTCTACTCAGGATAACATGGAGCGATTTGGCCAGGTTTTTTCGATGCGAGGAAAGAATCAAATACCGATGGAAGAAGTTGTTACCGGCGATATTGCCTGTGTGGCCAAGTTGCAGAACACCATTACCGGTGACACATTAAGTGATCGCAGCGATCCAATTTTGTTTCCCCCGCTTAAATTTCCGGAACCGGTTATTTCTTTTGCTGTTGAGCCAAAAACCAAGGGTGATGAGGATAAAGTCAGCAGTGGATTAGCCCGCTTCCTGGAAGAAGATCCGACCTTTAAACTGGAAAGAAAAGCCGAAACAAAGCAGACAGTTATTTCCGGTTTAGGTGAGCTTCACCTGGATATTATCGTTAACCGTTTAGCCCAGAAGTTTGGAGTAGACGTGGAACTTTCCACCCCAAAGGTGCCCTATAAAGAGACGATCAAAGGCCAGGCAAAAGTTGAAGGTAAACATAAGAAACAGTCCGGCGGACGTGGCCAATTCGGTCATGTATATATAGAGCTTGAACCGGCAGATTCCGGAGAAGGGTTGGTATTTGAAAACAAAATTTTCGGAGGCGCAGTCCCCAGGCAGTATGTGCCGGCAGTAGAAAAAGGAATCAGTGAAGCGATGGAAGAAGGTGTCGTTGCCGGTTACCCGGTAGTGGATGTAGCGGTTCGGCTTGTTGACGGTTCATACCATACTGTCGATTCATCTGAGATGGCTTTTAAAGTTGCCGGAGCGCAGGCTTTTCGTAAAGGCATGGAACAGGCCGGTGCGGTTTTGCTCGAGCCGATCATGAATGTAGAAGTGATCGTTCCCGAGGCTTTTATGGGAGATATCATGGGGGACCTGAATAGCAAAAGAGGGCGAATTCAGGGCATGGAACCTGAAGGCAATCTGCAAAAAATTCGGGCCCAGGTACCGATGTCAGAAATGTTCAGGTATTCGATAGACCTGCGTTCAATGACTCAAGGCCGGGGTTTCTTTGCCGCTGAATTTTCTCACTACGAAGTGGTGCCCAGCCAGGTAGCCGAGCAGATTATCGCCGCTGCCGAGAAAGAAGAAGAAGAGGAAGCATAGAAAAAGACGCTACGTGGAATGACGCTACGTGGAATGATGCCATAAAAGGGACGATCGATACGGTCGCCCCTTTTTCTTTTTATTTCAAGCGTTGAATTTTTATCTATTGCTTTGTTTGTTATTCCCTGATTCTTTGCAATAAATCTTGTATTCTGCCTTTATTTGCCGGTTATGATATAATCATGCTGGACAATTAATCAAAGTATGTGTTTAATGGGAGTTGTTATTCAATGCAGCGCAAACGGGTGGCGGTTATTTTCGGCGGACGTTCGGGAGAACATGTTGTTTCTCTCCGTTCAGCAGCTTCGATCATGGAAGCTATTGATAAGGACAGCTTCGAAGTAGTCCCTATCGGTATTACCAGGGAAGGCGCCTGGCTGGCCGGGCCCGATGCCTGGCTTTCGCTTTGGGAAAATCGGCCGCCCCGGGAAGCGACACCGGCGGTTTTGTTAACCGACCCCACCCGTCCCGGATTGCTTGTACAGTCGGCAGTTTCTTCTTCAGAATGGATTCATCAGCCCCTTGATATAATCTTTCCGGTATTACACGGCACTTACGGTGAAGACGGTACTATCCAGGGTTTAATTGAAATGGCCGGGCTCCCCTATGTCGGTTCCGGTGTGCTTGCTTCCAGCACTGCAATGGATAAAGTGAACATGAAAATACAATTTAGAGAATACGGTTTGCCTGTAGCCCCTTATATCTATTTTTACCGCTGGCAGTGGAGTGACCATAGGGATGAATGGGAAGAACAGGTCAGAGAAAAAATAGGATATCCCTGCTTTATCAAACCGGCCAATCTCGGTTCCAGCGTCGGTATTAACAAGGTTCATTCTAGCGGCAACCTGGCTGTGGCGGTTGAAGAAGCGCTGCTTTATGATGAAAAGGTGATTGTTGAAAGTTTCATAAAGGGAAGGGAAATTGAGTGCAGCGTGCTCGGTGATATCGAACCTCAGACATCTCGTCCGGGGGAGGTAATTCCCTGTAATGAATTTTATGATTATCGGGCTAAATATATTGACGATCGCTCCGAGCTGGTTATACCGGTTGAGCTGGGTGCAAAAATGGAAAGTATGGTCAGGAAGTATTCCGGTAAAGCCTTTCAGGCCGTAGAAGCTAGCGGCTTGGCCAGGGTAGATTTCCTTGTCGATTCGATCGCTGAAACGATAACCTTGATCGAGATTAACACAATACCAGGATTTACCAGTATAAGCATGTATCCCAAGCTTTGGGAGGCAAGCGGAGTCAGTTATGACGAGCTGGTGCGCCGGCTTTTAGAGCTTGCCGAGATTCGTTTCCAACGCCGCCGGGAATTAATGTTCTCTCCGCCCGAATAATGAAACCGCTTATCCCACTCCAGCTGTTATAATTGTATTACCGGGATCATTGATTGGTGCAATTTTGTTTCCGCCCAGCCTATCACCTTAACTGGAAGCAGGAATAGCAGCCCTTCATGTAGAAAATTGTCTTGATCATACATGGATCCAAAAGCGGAAATGAAGGCATGAGATTCCAGGTTTCTAATAAAGTTAACATGATCTTTTATGATCAGCCTGTCTTCTGCCACCGGTTTAACCGGTATCTTTAAATGGGGTGAGTTTGATTAAAGAGGAACACCAACAGTCACTTTTAGACTTGATGAATAAAACTAAATCCGCCCCGCTGAAACAGGAGAGTTCAATTTCCTTACCGGTGCATGAAGATTCTGTAAAAAAACTGGATCAGTTAAAAGAAACCTCCCTGAATTGCTTTCGCTGTTCCTTAAGACAGGGATGCCAGCAGGTTGTTTTCGGTGTGGGCAATCCGCACGCGCACCTGATGCTGGTCGGTGAAGGCCCGGGCAGTGATGAGGATCGTTTGGGAATGCCTTTTGTTGGTCGGGCGGGCCAATTACTGGATCGAATCTTGGAAGCAGCCCAGATAAAGCGCGATGAAATCTATATTGCTAATGTTGTTAAATGCCGCCCCCCAAATAATCGGCTGCCTTTTCAATCAGAAATTGATACCTGTCTGCCTTACCTGCAAGAGCAAATTGCGATAATTAAACCTCAAATCATTGTTTGCCTTGGAGCGCTGGCCACAAGGACATTAATCGATAAAACTGCCTCTATAACAAGTATCCGCGGACAATGGCATAGAATCGGCGAATGCTTTTATCTGGCTACTTTTCATCCGGCTGCGTTGCTTCGTGACCCCGGTAAAAAGAAATATGTCTGGGAAGATTTTAAGCAGGTTGTAAAGGTGTATAAAAATGCCGATAACGGAGGTTATGGTTAATGAGTAATGAATTGGTTTTAATTATTGATGATGAAAAGACACTGGTTAAGGCTTTAACCTTTAACTTGGAAAGAGAAGGATTTCGGGTTGAGCCGGCTTATGACGGCGAAGAAGCATTGCAGAAAGTATTTTCTTTAAAACCTGATGTTGTCGTCCTTGATCTGATGCTGCCCGCGGTGGATGGTTTTGAAGTTTGTCGCCGTATACGTAAAAAACTCGATGTACCGATTATTATGCTGACTGCCCGCAGCGAAGATATAGATAAAGTCCTTGGTCTTGAACTTGGCGCCGACGATTATCTGACCAAGCCTTTTAATTCAAGAGAATTGGTTGCCCGGATTAAGGCAATTTTAAGACGCAGTACGGCTTTTGAAGAGGAACAAAAAAAACAGATCCAGATTGGCAAACTACAAATTGATCTTCTGCAGCACAGGGTGCGCCTTGAAGGCAAAGAAATTAACCTGACGTCAAAAGAGTTCGCGCTGCTCAGCTTCCTTGCTGTTAATGCCGGCAACGTGTATTCCCGGGAGCAGCTCCTGGAGCAAGTTTGGGGCTACGATTATTATGGTGATGTGCGCACAGTGGATGTGCATATCAGGCACCTTCGGGAAAAAATAGAGGCGGATCCGGCTAACCCGGACTTCATTATTACTGTCTGGGGTACAGGTTATAAACTCAGGGAGGACCTTTAATGTCAAGGTTTTATAGTATACGTTTCCGCCTTACTGCTACATTTTTGGCGATTATCCTGGCAGTGATGTTGCTTATCAGTCTTTTCTTATACAGTACACTTGAGCGTTACCATATGAATAATTTACTGAAACATCTTGAACGTACAGGTTTTCTGGCTTCCGAATTTCTGGTCGGGCATCTGCATGGTCAGATTGATACAATACGCTTGAGCTCACTCGCGGAAAATATCAGCCGCCAGGCTGATGCAAGAGTGGTATTTGTTGATGATCAAGGACAGGTGGTTGGAGATTCTGTGCGGGTCGGAGGTCTTCTCAATCAGGCCCTAGAACAAGAAGATGTTCAACATGCTTTGGAAGGAGAAGTTAGCAACAGCACTACTTATAGCGAAAGAATTGACAGCCAGATCAAGCAGATGGCTATACCGGTAAAAGAAGATAACGACAACGTAATTGGGGTTATCTTTCTGTCAACTTCACTGGAAGAGGTGCAGCAAACCCTTGCCGATATTCGAATTTTTTTGTTTTTAGCCACTGTCCTGGCCATGGCGGTAGTGGGCGGCGGTTCAGTAGCCCTTGCTCGACGCTTCACCGGCCCTCTTGAAGAGCTAACCATGGCTGCAAGAAAGATGTCGGAAGGCAAGCTCGATCAGCACATCGAATTTTCTTCGGAAGATGAGATTGGCCGCTTGGCGGAACAGTTTAATGTGATGGCCAGGCGGCTAAACTATTATACAAACAACTTGAAAAAATTTGCTGCTGATGTTGCTCACGAAGTACGCACCCCGTTAACAACAATGAGCCTGTTGACCAAGTCACTGAAAGAGCATGATATGGAACCGGAACAGCGAAAAGAGTTTGTGGATGACCTCGATCAAGAACTGGATCGGTTGGTTGCCCTGGTTAATGATTTACTCGAGCTTTCAAAGTTGGAAAAGGATGAAATAGAACATGAAGAAGTAAACATGAATATATTGCTCCGGGACATGGTCAAAGAAAATCAATATCGCTTTGCCCATTCTGGCCTGGACTTGATCGATATCATACCGGATCAAAACTTAAAGGTATGTGCTGTACCAAGGCAATTACGCCAGGTTGTTTCCAACCTGCTCGATAATGCCTTAAATTATACCCCTTCAGGAGGAACGGTTACAATAGCCCTGTACAAGGAAAATGGGGAAGTGGTTACCGTGGTGGAAGATACTGGTAATGGCATTCCCAAAGAAGATCAGAGTTTCATTTTTGAACGTTTTTTCCGGGTCGACCGGGCCCGCTCCAGGGAAGGCGGCGGTACGGGACTTGGCCTGGCTATTGTCAGTGAAATCATCGCCAAACATAATGGGCGAGTATGGGTGGAGAGCGAGGAAGGCCGGGGAAGCAGTTTCTATTTTGCCCTGCCGGCTGTTGAAGAATAACTTGTTATGAAAATTTAACAGTTTATCAATAGTTTTTAAAGTTTTTGGTTTTCATTTACGGCCATTATTGTGATACAATATTTATTACTCTGAGTTTAGATTTGAAGGTGCCTGGTTATGAACCGTATTCAACCCTTTTACTATATAGCTGCCCTGGCTGGATTATTTATCCTGGCCGGGTTGTATTTTTTCATTTTGCATTTACTGCCCGAGCCTGAGCATACCGGTGTAACTGTTGAACCTCAGGCGCAGGATCAGGGGGGAGCCCTCTATGATCTTTGGTTTACCAGCGCTGAAATATTTGACCTTAGCGTTGACCATAATTTGACCGGAATACTGTTTAGCACTGATCAAAAAATGGTCAGTTTGTTGGATCAGGAGCGAAAATTGCGCTGGGATAAAAGTTTTTCCACTGCCCCGAAACAAGCAAAAATCTCCTCCTGCGGTAACTATGTGGTTACCGGGACCGAAGGAGGGCTGCTTTCGTTTATCTCTACTGATCAAGAATTCTCCTGGGAAGATGAAGGTTCGCCTGTAGATCTCGTTGCTGTTTCCCCTAACGCTAACTGGGTGGCTGCGGCCCGCTCGGATGCGGAGCAAAAGGAAAGCCATATAGATTTATTTCAACAGGATGGCGAACTGGAGTGGAGAATTGAGTCTGGTCCGGTTGAAAACCTTTATTTATCAGGTGAATATTTTGAGGAGACAATTATTTTCTATACTCATTTACAAGGCGATCAACCGGTTTTTTCTGCTCTAGATCTCGATGGAAAAGAACTCTGGTCCTATGAAGGCCAGTCACTTGCCGCCGTTTCGAGGCATGGCAGCCGTATGGCGGCGGTTGACGACAAAAACCTGATTGTCTATGACTCCCAGGGCCAAGCTTTATGGGAAAAAGAACTTCCCTTTAACGCCAGAACGGTAATGTTTAATCCTCAAAATTATAATCGTCTTATGGTATACGGTAATCAAGAAGGCGTTGATGAAAACCTTTTTTATTTCGACGTGACAGGTGACCTGCTCTGGAAGAAGCGGGTTGCCGATGGCTCCCTTTTTACTTTTACTGCTGATGGGCAACACATAGTATTTAGCTCATGGCGGCATTACCGGGAAGATTACACTCAGATGAAAATTTTGGATCGCGATGGTGTTGAGGTTAATAATTGGGAAGTGGCTATGCGTGTCGAAAAACTAATTAAATCCGGGCATCCCCACTTAATAGTGGTTGGCGGCGAAGACGGTTATATTGACTTGGTTGATCTGGGTCCGCTGTTGGTCGATAATGATCAGGAGGTTTCGACTACTCCGATTTATAACCCGGTTTCCACTGAGAAGAAATATGATGAAACCGAGCTTCTTCTTTATTTTATCGATGAGAGCGCCAACCTGGTTCCGGTAACCAGGACAATTAGTGCAACAGACGATCCTCGCCAGGCTGCCTTAGAAGAATTAATTCGTGGTCCGGCCCGGGGCAGCGCACTCTACCGCACTATTCCAGTAAAAGATGCCACCATCGAGGTCGATTTTTCGGAGGCAGAAGGTCGTCTTAACCTGGAACTGTCACCGGAAATAGTTGAATTAAGCGGTTTTGCTCATAGCGCCACCGTTCTTGATTCTCTTATGCTTACTGTAAGCCACTTTAAAGAGGTTAAAGAAATATATCTTAAGGTTGACGGAGAACTAATTGATAATTTTGGTGAAAATCTAACACTCGATCAGCCATTAGAGCCTCACCGGTGGGTCAAGCCGGTTTATGTCCCGGTTATGAGCGGTAACCGTTATTACCTGCTGATTCAGGAAGCGAGCCCGGAAGATGATCAAGAAGCTGATTTACAAAACATTGTTGCACAGTCACTGCAGGCTTGCCGGATGCTTCCTTTTGTGCCTGCGCACCTGGAATTGATTGATTTGAGGATATCCCAGGAAACAATAAAAGTCAATCTCGACAGCTCCCTCAAAAATATCTTTCCGGAGAAAGTCGGCGAACAGGAAAAACTGCAGGCAGAACTGTTCCTGGATGCCCTGTTTATGACTGTATTTGAAAATAGCCGTGCGCAAAGGGTGGAGATTTTAGTTGAGGGTGAAAGATGGACTCCGCCTGCC